>ERZ808246.1404-NODE-1404-length-17356-cov-4.850355_pt1 | contig 17356 bp, 10 predicted proteins | sample MGYA00521083_ERZ808246 | MGnify/ENA primary metagenome ERZ808246 (study PRJEB31516, sample SAMN03275577) | gut metagenome | biome: mammalia-associated habitat; material: feces | host: Papio cynocephalus | place: Kenya | collected 2012-07-07 ... | reverse complement strand
ACCAAAAGATGGCAAGACGTAATCCACTGTTTTTTTATATCGTTATGGTGGTAATTTATAGAATCCACCTGTATCTGAGCGGCACAAGTCTTTTAAAACAAGCAAGACCATGGCTGACATCGTCAACCGTTATCCCGTGGGGGGGACTTTCGAGAACATTCGCGAGGGGAAATACCTCTACATTGACAAGACAAGATACATCATCGATTCGCAAGAAAGGCATGAAGCTTGTCCACACGCTTTTCTTTTGTGCGGGAGGCCCTCGCTTTGCGACCTTCAGGAGGTGCCGGGCCGAACTGAATCAAAACGCGTTTTTGTTTTTTGTGACAAATATCACGGATTTTAAATAATTTTTTATATATTTGCCAACAAATAAAACCCAATCACTTACCATCATGAAGAAAGTCGTCATCCTATCACTCTTGTCTCTTATCGCCTCGACCACCCTCTTCGCACAGCGCCCACAAGGCACCACAAGGCAGGGCAACACCAGTAAACCCGACAAAGTGGTCTACACCACCTTCATCTACACCAGTGACGACCTGGCTGACCAGATTGCCCAACAGAGCAGCGAGGCACAGTCGCGCGGATACCTCTCTGACCTCTTCGGAGCGGCCAAGAACGCTACGAAGGGCATGGCATCGGGCTACGTCTCTTCCTTCATTGACATGGGGGTCAACGCCATCGGAGCGCTCTTCACCACCAACGCACGCCACCAGAAGGAATGGCTTGAGACGGTGAAAAAGGAAAACGCCTACCAGACGGTCATCAACACCGTGTCGGAGGTGAACGACTTCTACAAGGAGCCCTCCTACGACGGGGCCATGGACCCCAAGGGCATGACATTCGACGGCATTGGCTGCCTGCGCACCGACGGCAAGGACACGCTCTTCTACATCTCATGCCACATCGACCGGTCGAAGATCTACCGCATCATCAACCATTCCAAGTTTGAACTTGTGCTCGACACGCTCATCGTCAGTCCCACGCACAGCAACCTGCCCAACACGGCACTCAACATCGCCTACTCCACGCGCGACCGCAAAAACTTCACGCTATCCATGGATATCAAGCTCCTGTCATCATGGATGAATGAGATCGTGCAACTGCAGAAAGACCAGGAGCTCGGTCATTTCACCATCAATGTGCCGGTGGATGAGCACCTGCTCGACAACCAGGGATTCCTGCGCTACGCCAGGCCCAAGGACCAGCCGTCTGCCTATCGCGTGGTGGGTGAGAGCTTCATCGTGCCCCGCTCCTATATGGGGCACCGCGACGAGAACGACCAGTATCGCAACAGTTGGGGCACAGGCGAGTACAAACTGCAGATAACGCTCAACGAGACCTGCGAAGCCACCGACGCATACAAGAAGAACTGGAAGGCGGACCGCAAGTGGCGCAAGTCGCTCAAGCCGCAGCCCAACCTGCTGGAGACCACTTGGCAGACGGTCAGCAAGCAACAGTGGAACGAACTGGCCAAAGCATGGGTCATCACCACACTCAAGGCTCCGGCGGCCATCATCAGCAGCAGCCTCATTGACAAGCTCGGCCTCACCACAACACCTGCCGCAGGAGCCTCTGCAGCCCAGGCTGCAGCCATGAAAGGACAGGCGCAAGGCGCGCAGGGCAAGCCACAAGGCACGCAGGGTGCCGGCATGCCGCAAGGTGCGCAAGGCCAACCCAAGAAGTGACCATCATCTCCGCTCGCCATGAACCACATTCCCCGCTCTCTCACAGCGCTCCGCCGCACGCTGCTGGCGCTCGCGCTCTGCCTCTTGGCCCTGGCGGCCGGCGCCCAGTCGGCCTATCAGCTCGTGGAACAGCACCGCCAGTGGATGCGCGACCACTACCCCAAGGCCGGGAAGCTCAGCGAGGAACAGCGATTGCGCGAGGCGTCATTTGCCATCATCAACGAGCTGCGTGAGCCTGAGGCCATGGCCCTGCTCCACGCCGTGGGCCACCAGGTGCCGGCGGTGGAGACCTATGCGGCCATGAAGGAGAGCGGCGAGCACGACCACCGTTTCACCCACACACTGCGCGCCCTGGAAGACCTTTATCACTACGCCGAGCAGCGACTGGGGCGCGACAACCCGACTACGGGATGGTGCAAGTATCTCTGGCTGGACTGTCTGAACAACATGCAGGACATCAGCCAGCGCATCGGGGCGGTCATCGCCGAGCAGCAAGACGTGGCCCAGCGCACGGGCGACAAGGAGAACAAGGCCCTCAACTGCCTGTTCCGCATCCTGCGTTTCGACGCCTCTGTGCGCCAGGATCTCTGCAACTCGCCCCGTCTTTACGATGACGTGCTCAAGGTGGAGCGCGACGTGCTCAAGCTCTATCCGCCCAAGACCAGTAATCCCAGTCACGCCAAAGCCGTCCTCTACACGAAGCTGGCCAAGGCCCGCACGGGGTTTTCAGCCTCACGTGAGGCAACGGCGGCCTACAATGAGGTGGGATTAAATCCCGAGACGCCCTATGTGAAAAACACCAACACGGGCGTCGTGACCAACGCCGAGTATCTGTTCCATGTGGCTGAAGAGTGTTACACGCAGCTCTACACACCCGGGCACCCCGAGGTGCAGGAGTTCTATGTCTGCCTGGAGGACGCGCGCCTCACCTACGGCACCTACAACGACGAACACCTCGACGTGCTCAAGGCCCACTACGACTACGCCAGCCTCTACTATGGCGACGGCAGCCTGCCCCAACTCATGCGCAAGATCAACTACTGGAACCTGCTCAGTGCCTTGGGACAGGAGATACCCGATGCCTTCATGTGGCGTTCGATGCTGGGCGAACTCAAGGGATATATGGGCGAGGGCAATCTCTACTATGCCTTCTGGGCTCGCAACATCGTCGACATTGTCTCCATACAGCTACCCTTGCAGTTGGCCGACGCGGCCCGCCTCTATGACGAGGGGGTGGCGCACATCTGCGGCAGCGACAGCCTGCGGGCGGCCTACCTGCGCTACATGCTCTACAGCGACTTCAAGGACATGGCGCCCGCCCTCTTTGAGGCCAACGTGCCGAAGGTAGCCGAATACTATACGGCCCACCACGACACGACCATGCTCTCCATCGCCTTCGGACGGCAGTTGGCAGTGGACCACTATGTCGGGCTCAACAACCACGAGGCTGGATACAGGTACCAAACGATGGTGACCGAAGATGTCAGGCAACGCTATGGCACATCGTCGACCGTCTACCTGGACGAGAAGGAACAGGAGCTCAACCTTCTCGCCTCGTGCAACCCCGATGCGGCCCGACGGCAATACCCCGACCTCATCAGCAAGATGAAGGCGGCCCAAGCGGACCACACCTATGCGTTGACCGATTATGCGACGCTTGAACACAACAACCGCCACTATCAACGCGCGGCCGACCTTATGCAACAGGCTTTCGACGAGTCGAGCGCCGAGGGCGACACACACCGACGCGCCAACATGCTCCTGAGCAAGCTCGTTTCATTATCCTTCCTCAACGGAACGGAAAAGGAACAACAACAGCTCTACCGGCAAGCCAAGCGCATCCTCGACACCGACACCGACACGTTGGCCTGGATGCCCGTCAACTTCTACATAGCAGCCAACTACCTGAAGTCGACAGGACAATACCAGGAGGCTCTCGACATGTACAACCAGGGCATCAACCACTGTGACCACATAGACACGGGCTTCAACACCGATTACATTGACCTTGTCACGGGGCGCTACGACCTCTACGTCAATGGCCTGCACGACATGACCACCGCCTACCGGCTCATCGAGCAGGACATGGCGGCCTTTGACAACCGGGCTTTCAATTATTACACCACCGACCAGCTCGACTATCTTTGGGCGGTCTATAACCTGACGGCCAAAAACTCGGAAGAGGTATTCACTGTGTTCAGCTATTTCATGCGGATCACACAAGCCACATTCAGCATCTTCAGCCAGGCAGGCGGCAACGTGGCGCAGATGGCCCGTTACATGGTTCGGTTGTATGCCGAGTTCATTGACCTATATGCCTTTTACGACGACTGGAGCAAACGGATAGACCTGCGTTCTCTGTCTGCCGAACAGCGCAACTTAATGGATACCTACAAAAGCCAATTTAACGATGTCGTCAAGGCGCTGTCCGACATCATGGAACAGATGGGGCTAAGCGCCACATCTCCCATACCGGTTAGCGTGGACGAAGAAGTGTTCTACGCCTTTCTCAGCGCACAGGAGAAGTTTTATTCTACCATTCGTCCCGATGAGCAGAAGGTCCGCGAGGTGATGGACCGTCATATGGGCCTCACACGCGAGGCCAATCCATCGGAATTTGTCAACGTCTGCCTCTACCGCATGAATTTCCTGAACGGCAAGGGACTCTATGGAGAGACCAAGACATTCTACGAGAAGCAAATGAAGCCTTACGCCGAAGCCCACAAGCTGGCTGACGCCGTTCGGCTACCCGTCGCAAGCCTGATGGCCGCCACCTGCCAGGCGCTGGGTGACGCCCGGAGCATGTTGCCCTTCGCCCGCACCTATTACAAGGAGGTGAAGGACATCATGGCCCACAACTACCCGTTGCTCACCGAACAGGAGCAAAACAATATGGCCAAGAGATTTGGTGACCCGTCCTTCTGGCTCTCGGCCACGCTCGCCACCTATCCCGACAAGTCGAAAATCTCGGGCGAGGTCTACGATGCCGTGCTCTACCGCACGGGACTGCAGCTCCGCTCACAGCGCGAGACACGCGACGCCATCATGCGGTCGGGCGACAAGGAGCTCATGGCGCTCGTCGACTCACTCAACCGCCTGCGGGGTGAGATGGAGAGGACGCAAGGCTACAAGCCCACCTTATCTTCCGAAGAGGCGCAACGCATCTACCCCACCGTAGCCAAGCAGCAGGCGCGCATCAATGCGCTGGAGCGCACCATCGTCGACCGCTCGGCGCCCTACCGCTCAGCGGCGCCGCTCGACGCCACCTGGCAACAGGTGCGCGACAGGCTACACGAGGGCGAGGCGGCCATCGAGTTCATCTACGCCCACCCTCTCTGGATGGCGCTTGTCGTGACACCCGGATGCGCCGAGCCACAGGCCATACCGCTCTCGGTGGCCGACAGCCTGAGCAACGCCCTGCAACGACTGGGCATCACCAATCCCACCACGCTCGCCCGCAAACTCTACAATGAGCGGGCCATCGACCTCTACAGCCTGCTCTGGCGACCACTCGAACCGACCCTGAAGAACATCAGCCGCATCCATTACGCCACACAGGGCCTTCTCAGCACCATCGCCTTCGCGGCCATCGCCACACCCGACGGCCATTACCTCGCCGACCGCTACGACCTCTGTCCGCTCACCACCACGGCCCAACTGCTGCACCCCGCCACCGAGCGCCGGCCCAAGACCATGGTGGCCATGGGCAGCATCTATTACTCTGACCGGCAGCGCCAACAGGTGGCGGCGGGCGACGTGACAGCGGCACGCGGCGACGACGACCTGACCTTTGACGACTTCAGCAACGCTGACACGACGGTGCGGGGCGAACGTGCCTCCATGCGTTACCACTTCAAGTACCTGCCTTTCACCCGGCAGGAGATCTCCGACCTGCGGCAAGCGATGGCGGGCACCACGATGCGGGTCGCCGAGGGCAGCGAGGCGACCGAGCAGACCTTGCGACAGCAACTGAGGCAAGCTCCCGACGTACTGCACCTGGCCACCCACGGCTTCTTCATCGCCAACAGTGCACAGGCGGTCTCCATGCCTTTCTTCAAGCAGCGGGCCGTCAGCGTCGACGATGCCATGCAACGGGCGGGTGTGGCCTTGGCTGACGCGGAGGACACCTGGACGGGTGCCGCCTCTCCTGCCGATGACACCGACGGCATCCTCACAGCCAGCGAGGTGGCCAGCCTCAACCTCCGCGGCACGCAGCTCGTGACGCTCTCGGCTTGCGAGACAGCCTTGGGCAACTACACCTTCGAGGGCATGTTTGGTCTGCCCCGTGGCTTCAAGCAAGCAGGCGCAGCTTCGCTTCTGGTAAGCCTGTGGAGCGTCAACGACAAGTCGACCGCAATGCTCATGACCTCTTTCTACCGCCGCTGGATGCAGGGCGCCACCAAGCGAGAGGCCTTCCGGCAAGCCGTGGCCGACGTGCGCAAGGCTTATCCGCAACCTTATTACTGGGCTCCCTTCGTCTTGCTCGACGCAGCGCAATGACACGCCCCGGCAAGTATTCAAATACCGCACACACATGAACCATAACAAGCATTTCCACAGATTGCTCATGGCACTGACAGCCTGGACATGGGCGCTTGCCGCTCCCATGACGGGCCGCGCGCAAGCCATGCCTGCCAAGATGGTCACCTACCGCAACGCTTGTCTCCGGATGATCGATGGCATGGCCCTCAGGGACAAGTATGCGCTCTACGAGGCCAAGGCCGCCTTCGACAGCGTCAGTCTGGAGACCGTAGACCTTGCCTGCACCGAGGGTGGCGAGGCCCAACGGCCACCCACCGTGCTCTATTGCGCCGACTATGCCGACTCGCTTATCAAGCACGACTTCATCAGCGCGCATCTCGACAACATCACCATCATGCGCAACAACGTCTCAGGCGACCTCATGGTCTTCCACCGGTCGCTGGCGCCACATGCCTCCGTGACCTATCAATGGGAGGGGCACGACGAGTGTAGCCTGATGGTCGTGTCACAACAGGCCACACAGCTCCACGTGTCGGTGACCGACCTGTCGCTGGGGCAGCAGTGGAAAGCCAATGCCACGCCCGATGGCCATTGCCTGCAGGCCTCCTGGACCATGGGCAACGACGACAGCCCTTACGCCATTCGGATGGAGAACACGGGCGACGAGCCTGTCTCGTTTGTCGTGGCACTCAACTGACTTTTTCCACCACACACACCATGAAACGCATCGTCCTCTTCCTGTCCCTATGCCTGTGCGCCCTGACCATGGCGCAAGCCCAGTCGTGGATTGCCAGCCTGCGGCAGGCCGACCGGCTCATGGCCGACGGCCAATGGCGTGAGGCCATCCGGTGCTACACGTCCGTCATCGAGACCACGCCTGACGCCACCGCCCGCACGGAGTGCCTGCAGCAGCGCGCAGCGTGCCACAAGCGGCTCGACGAGTATGAGGCGGCACAAGCCGACTACGAGACGGCACTCGCCTCGGCCACCAATCCGCAGGTGAACGCCGCCATCCGTTACAACATGACCGACCTGCTGATGCAGACCGGACAGTATGGGCGGGCGGCGAAGTTGCTGGAGGGCATACACTTTGCCGACTCGCTAAAGGAATGTCAACGGCTGGCCAACCTCTCCACCGCCTACGCCTACAGGGGAGAGACGGAGCGGGCGTTGGCCCTGCTCGACAAGGTGATCGGGCGCTACCCGTCAGACGACGCCAACCGCGCCCGACTGCTCCAGAACCGTGGGGTCATACGCTGGAGCGCCCGGCTATGGCAGGCCGCTCTCGCCGACTTGCAGGCCGCACTGCCCTCCCTGCAGGGCAACGACCGCTACTTGGCATTGGCCAACATAGCGGTGGTGGAGGCCCAACTGGGACAGGCCGACTCCGCGCTACACCACATCCAGCAGGCGCTCGACTGGCAGGCGACGGCACCGGGCATAGGCCCCCGCCACTCCACCTACCTGATCTCACTGCGCAAGAAAGCGGAAATCTTGTTGAGAATAGGGAAAGTACATGAGGCTGCACAAGTCTTCAAGCGCTATTTCGCATCGGAAAAGGAATATGTGCACACCCACTTCGGCACCATGACCGAACAGGCCCGTCTCGACTTCTGGCAGAAAGAGAACCCGCTGGTGTCGGAGATGTTTGTCCTGGGCGAACAGGAGGCTGCGTTTCTCTATGACGTGGCGTTGTTCCGACGGGCGCTGGCACTCATGGGACGGTGCACGGCCGAGCGGCCTGCGGCACTCAGCGGTGCGCTGGCATGCGGACGACAGGAGGTGGCACGCAGCCTCACACGTCAGGCGGCGGCGGTGGAATGGGTATGCTATGAGGACTTGCTGACGGGCGACTCGCTCTATGCGGCACTCGTCTGCACACCCACACAGACCCGCTGGGTGCCCATCGCCAGCAAGACATCACTTCACGACTACTCCGTGGCGGGCACCACCCTGCAACGGGCCGTGTGCCAAGGGGCTCGCTACGCCCAGGCCATCTACAACGACTCGACACTGGCCGCCCAGCTGTGGCGTCCTGTATGCCAGGTGCTTCCCCCTGAGGTGAAGCGTGTGTATTTTGCCACAGAGGGCATTCTCCAGATGCTCGGCGTGGAGTATCTGCCCTACCCTGGGGCACAGCGGCTCGACCTGAGGCGGGTGTCATCGACCGCATCACTCTGCAGACGGAAGACCAACACGCAAACTGTCAAATCAGAAAGGACTGGCGGCAAGGCGCTCGTGGTGGGTGGGCTTGACTACGACAGGGCAAGCTCAGACCACGGCGAACCCTCACCAGCATCGGCCGGACTGCCGCACACGTTCCCCAACCACATGGCCCATGACATGGCCGTCAGGCTGACGGGAACCTCGCTGGTGTTCCCCTACTTGCGCGGCACCGTGGCCGAGGCCGACACCGTGGCACACCTCATGCACGCCCAGCGGCAGGATGCCATGGGCGAGGCGCTGCTGAAGGAGACGCTGGGCAGCTACGGGCGGGTGCACCTGGCCACGCATGGCTACAGCTTGCAGGTGGAACTCGTGTCACCCATGGCGGGGCTGCGCGACTCGCTACGCCACGACAACTCGCTCTGGGCAAGCGGCATCGCACTGGCGGGAGCCAACATAGACTGGCAAGACCCTAAGGCTGAGGACGGACTGCTATCAGCGCGCGAGCTGTGCGAGCTCGACTTGTCGCAAGTCGGTTTCGTCTCGCTGGCGGCTTGCCAAACTGCCCAGGGGGTCATCAGCGACGAGGGACCGGCGGGTGTGTTGCGGGCCTTGAAGAAGGCAGGCGCAGGAACCATCGTCGCCACGCTATGGGCGGTCAGCGACAAGGCGACGGACCTCTTCATGAAGTCGTTCTATCGCGCATGGATACAAGAGGGAAAAGAGATTCACAGGGCCTTCCGGCTGGCACAACAGGCCGTGCGCGACTATGCCGTGGCAGAACAGCCACGACGGGCCACCACCCTGGCACGACACGCCGCGCAGCCCACGGCGCTGCGCATGACTCGCCCCTTCTCGTCACCTCGCTTCTGGGCACCGTTCATCCTCATCGACTGAGCGCAGGGGCGGCAACAGCCAGATCAGGGGCGCAACGGCCTGTCAGTGAGACCATCTAAACATCGGGGAATATGCTGTCAAGCGATCTTTCGAGAAGCGGGTGCTCTCGCTCATGAATGCGCACAAGTTCCAACAGCGTGTGCCAGGAGACATCGAAGTCGTAGCGCTGCAACCGGGTGCTGGTCATGTCGCCATGATGCTCGCGCAGCCAACCGCCCGCCGGCGCGCCGAGCCCCACATCGGCACAGAAGGTATAACAACGCACAGGAAGGGTGTCTTCATCACTGTAGGTGATGAGCGAAAAAACACTGAATCCCGCCATACGCTCACGATAGTCCACCACGAGCGCCTTCCTCTTTCCCACACGGGTGCGCCGCAACCGGACACGTTCCCAACGCACGTCCTCGGCATCGTAGTCATAGTCATTATACACACGGTAGGAACCGCACAGGTCGCTCACCGCGACACGGTCAAGCCATCCGCCACCTCGCGTCATGACCAGGGCGGGCAGATAAATCGCACAGAAACGATGGTCCATCTTCTACATTTAAAAGTGAAAAAAGGCCATACCGCACAAACGGATGGTTGGCCCAGAAACAGTTGCGGTGCAAAGATACAAAAAACAAGAAATCCAGACACCTCAACCGCTCACATTTTGCAAGCGGCCACTCAAAAAAGAGCCATTGAGCCGCAAAACCTTCGCACAGATTTTGCCACATCATCTATTATTTGTAGTTTTGCGGCAAAAGATAAAATATGGACAACAAGATATTTCTTTTAGGATTATTTCTGCTTTCAGTTGCCAACGTGAAAGCTCAAACTCAGACGCAAACAGATTCGCTCACAATGGAGACAATGTTGCACAATCTTCCAGAAGTGATGGTAAAAGGTTCGCGCCCCATTGTCAAGGCAGAGCGGGGTATGCTGTCATACAATATGCCGCTACTCTTAAAACAATTGCCTGCCGACAACGCTTACGAGGCATTGACACGCATACCTGGTGTCAGCGATGCCACAGGCAGCATATCCTTCTCTGGCAATGAAGTAACGTTGATTATCAACGGACAAGCTACCACATTGACGCAAGAGCAACTGGCTGAACGCCTTAAGGCAATGCCAGCCGCACGGTTGGCAAAAGCCGAGGTGATGCTGTCCGCCCCTGCCCGCTATCATGTGCGTGGCATGGCTATCAATATAGTAACGAAAGACTATGCCGGCACCCATCAACTATCGGGACAGATTATTGGCGGCTTGGCGCAAACTAAATATGCCAATGGGTTTGGCAATTTATATTTTTCCATGCAAAGAGGCAAGTTCGGGCTGGATGCACAATACAAATTAGTTAACGGCAATTCATACGGCGAGTCTTCACGCATAGCCAATCATCCACTTGGCAACAACCGTATACACTATAATGATGAAACCGGACAGAAGTCATTTGGCATTACACACGACTACCGACTGGGGATGAATTATGCCTTTAGCAAGAACCATCGTCTTGACGTAGCCTATACGGGACAATGGGACAGGACAACTTCAAACAGCCATACAACAGGTTCAAGCATCAGTGGAATGCATAGTGGCAGTCATAAATATCTGCACAATGTGGATGTTAACTACGCGCTTCCTTTCGGACTAACCCTTAGCGGTTCATACACTTACTATCGCACGCCTCAGCAACAAGCCCTCGATGGTACGATGACTGCGGAAAACAAAAATGAAACTGAACGCAGCCTGACAAGCGGCAGCGAGCAGACCATCAACAAATGGATGTTCACAGCCGACCAAACCCATTCGTTGGCAAATGGTTGGGGATTGTCGTATGGTGTGAAAGGGCAATTCACAAGCAACAAGAGTTATCAGACCACAATAGACAAGGATGGAACCATCCTGCCTGAGGGAACAAGCAGCGTGGACAATAGCGAACGGATATGGAACATATATGCAGGTTTCAGCAAGCAGATAAACAAGTCTATCAGTCTTGAAGCATCCGTCGCTGCTGAGCAATACCACTCTCCGATATGGGATAAGTGGCGCGTGTATCCTACTCTCAATGCTTTGTGGAACATCAGCGACAATCATTTGCTCAATCTATCATTCAGTTCCAATTCCGAGTTCCCGAGCTATTGGTCCACCATGAGCAATGTGTTCTACTCGTCCACCTACACCGAGATACATGGCAATCCCGATTTGAAACCCTTCTCTCATTATAATCTCAACCTAATGTGGCAGATAAAGCGACGTTATACGATCATGGCTTTTGCAAGTCTGAAGCCCGACTATTTCGTGCAACTGCCATATCAGACCACAGACCGTATGGCTTTGATAATGAAGGAAACCAACTTCGACTATTCCAACAGCTTTGGATTGCAGGCATCTGCCATATTCAATGCAGGCAAATGGCTCAACGGCAACGTGTTTGCAGTAGGAACCTACAAGCACGACAAGAGCAGCCACTTCTTCGACTTGCCATTCCATCGCAAGAAACTGTCTGTTATACTTGGAGGTACAGCATCCGTAAAACTTTGCAGCACCCAGGACTTGCGCCTTATTCTTAATCCTTTCTATCAGACTAAGGCAATACAAGGAGTTTACGACATCAGTCCTGTCTTCACGATGAATGCAAAACTGCAATGGTCGTCTCATGACGGTAAATGGGGATTGCGCCTAAATGGCAGCAACATCTTCAACAATAAATACGATACCCGTTCCGTGCAAGGCAACCAAGACTACCGTATGAAGGTAAACTACAACTGGGCATCTGTCACCTTCGCAGTTATCTATAAGTTTGGTGGCTACAAGGAAAAGAACGTAAAGGCTGTAGATACATCAAGAATGGGACATTAAGACGCAAAGGTAGATAAGATACTGATAAAAACATAAAGGAAGTATTCTTTGTCTGAATGTAGCATTTCCACAGAGAATATCTCACGATAACTGATGGAAAGTTCTCTACCAAGAACTTTGTTCAGTTCATCAAAGAACTCCTCACAGGCAGACCATGCACTTTCGGTGTCAAAGGACAACCATGCATCCGGCTGGGTGTTGCTCCCCGAAAACATGGGGGTTCATGTTGGTATAGACGAGAGTTCGTTCTGCCATGAGGTGTATACCATACTCCACAACAAGATCACATAATGACAGATTGTTGGTTAGGCCACCAACTTTTTCTCATGGTGGGTTCTATCAATTAGCCTTGTCAGATTATGAGGTTCTTTTCGAGTTCAGGGTGTCAGCGAGTGAGGGAGCATAGCGGGCTATACGACCGAACGAGGTGGCGCCCTGAGCCGAAAAGAGGCCGAAAGATGGCAAAACGCAGCCCTTCATTATTCATGTTTTTTTATGGTGGTAATTTATAGGTGGTAATTTATAGAACCCGCCTTCTGTCTTTTCCCCATTTTCTTGTCCCGGGCTGGGGGCATTTTTGTACCTTTGCATCGAAATCCGGAACGAGACAACACGAGACAGTGAAAAGGACAGAAAAAGTGCGCACAGGCTCTGACTTCTACCGCCACACGGGGCAGCACGAAACGACGGCTTGCGCCAAGGACAAGGCTGGGAATGAATTGTCTGCGGCACACGTTGGCAGCGTGTGAAACCGCTCTGTACTGACCTTGGCAGACACGAACAATCTGCCCTATCATGTACGAACGAGGTCTTTCACAGAAGTTTCAGCCACTGCCATGTACGAGTTCCGGGAGATGAAGGGGGTGGCACAGGCTTGCACAAAGGGCAAGCACTATGGCGAGGGCACTGCTCTTTCGGGCTAATGCTAAAAGGAAATCAGAATGACACCCCCTGACAAGACAATGAGATATTGATAAGTTGTAATATATAAAGGTATCATGATGGAAAAGAAAAACGACCTGACTGTTGCTCCTGAAAAGAGACAACTGCCATCAGAATGCACTACGATTATCGTAGGGGAGAAACAGAGTGAGGATGGAGCCAGATACTTATGTCGCTCCAGCGATTTCGATGCCATGCTCACCACCCATGTGGAGGTGCATGAGGACACCCAGCACGGTCCTAAGGAATTCATTGCCAAGGACAGCAAGTTCCGTTGTCCGCTGCCCGAGGCGGCTTTGGGCTACACCGCCCTGCCCGACTACCGTTACCCGGGAGAATGGGGAAGCGCAGGATTCAACACGGCTGGCGTGGGCATGAGCAGCACCGAGACCATCTTTTCCTCCGAGACAGCATTGAGTTTCGACCCATACGTGGAGAACGGTCTCGCCGAGAACTGCACTTACAACATTGTGTTGCCTTACATCCACACCGCTCGTGAGGGCGTGGAGCGACTGGGCATGCTCATCGAGAAGTACGGTTCTGCCGAAGGTTTCGGCATCGGATTCATCGACAACAAGGAGACTTGGTATTTGGAGAATGCCTGCGGCCATCGTTGGCTGGCTTGCCGCATGCCAAAGGACCAGTATTTCGTTACCGGAAACCAGAGCCGATTCCACGACTACGACCCGAACGACAAGGACAACTTCCTGGCAGCCGCCGACCTCATCGAGTTTGCCACAGAGCACGGACTCTACAATCCTGAGGATTCAGAATCAGAGAAAGGTAAGGACGGAAAGGCGAAGTTCGACTTCCACAAGGCTTACTCTCGCGACGAGAAGCTCGACACCACCTACAACTATCCACGAGTGTGGGGCTTGCAGCAGATGTTCTCGCCAGCCATCCAGAACGATGTCGCCCGGAACACCTTCCCTGTCTTCGCCCGGGCAGCCCACAAGATATCGCTCACCGACCTGCGCACGGCATTCCGCTACCACTACGACAACACCGAGCATGACCCATATCTGCACGGGAATGGCAAGGAGCCTTATCGTCCGGTCAGCATCTACCGCACCACCCAGACCCACATCATCCAGGTACGCAAGGAGCTGCCGCAAGCCATCGGCTGCATCACCTACGTGGCTCTCGGCATGGGCGACCTCGGCATCTTCCTCCCGTTCTACCAAGGCGTGAAGAAGTTCCCTGAGCTTTACACCCACATCGGCAATGGCGAATGTCACGACGACACCGCCTACTGGCGGTTCCGCAAGGTGATGACGCTCGGCATGACCCACTACAACGACTTCGCCCCTGTCATCAAGGAGACCTACGCCAAGTTGGAGGCCGAGAACGACCAGCGCCAGAAGGAGATGGAGGCTGAATACCTGAAGCTCTACCCAGACTTCCCGATGAAGGCGGCCGACCTCTTGCAGGATTTCTCCGACAAGCTATTGATGCACGCCATCGAAGTGGCGGATGAGCTGACCGACAAGCTCTTCACCCTGCTGGCGGAGAAGATACAAGAAGAATACCTCTTCCACGGGGCATAAACATAAAATCCTTACATGAAGAGAAAAATCATATCATTGTTTGCCGCATTTAGTTGGGGAGTCTTGCATGCCTCGGCAGCGGGAAACGGCACCTTCAACGACAGCATAGTCATCGAAAACGATAGCGCCATCAAGGATTCACTTGTCCTCTCGCTTCCTTCCAGAGAAAAGCGGAATTTCACCGACTCCCGACTCTATCAGATGACCTTCGTGGGCACCCCTTTGATTGCCTTGGGATTCATCATGAAGGGAGAGGACACGCACTTCAGAAGCCTGCGCAACGACTATATGAAACAGTTCCACCGTCCTTTCGACAACTATACCCAGTATCTTCCGGGTGTCGTGATGCTGGGCATGAAAGCCTTCGGCGTGAAGGGACGCAGCGACTGGGGCCGGATGCTCGTATCCGACATAGCCTCAGCAGCTATCATGGGTAGCGTAGTCAACACCTTGAAATCTACCACCAACGTGATGCGGCCCGATGGTAGCAACAACCACTCCTTCCCTTCCGGGCATACCGCCCTTGCCTTCATGACCGCCACCATGCTCACCAAGGAGTATGGTCACATCAGTCCGTGGGTGGGGGTGGGAGCCTACACCTTTGCCACAGGCACAGGTCTCATGCGCATCGCCAACAACAAGCATTGGCTCAGCGATGTACTGACGGGCGCAGGCATCGGAATCATCTCCACCGAGTTAGGCTATTATCTCGCCGACCTCCTCTTCAAGGAGAAAGGCATCCACCATTTCGACATGAAGGACACCTTCTCCCGCAACGACAAGCCTTCTTTCCTGGGAGTGTACCTGGGCATCAACCTGCCACTGAGCCACTATGACATAACCGAGGATTTGGCTTTCCGCACCTCTTCGGGTAGTTCGGCCGGCGTAGAGGGAGCCTGTTTCTTCAATCCTTACATCGGTGTGGGTGGACGATTCACTGCCTCCAACATACATATCATCACTTCGGAGAAATCGGGAACTTCGGTAGCCGAGGACAATACCTTCGATGCCGTGGCAATGATGGCGGGCCCCTACTTCTCATACCCTATCACCTCCAGATGGAACGTGGGCAGCAAACTGCTGGCTGGTTATATAGATTACCAGAAGTTGAAATTATCCGACGGTACCATTGTGCCAGAGAACAGCGGCATCTCCTTCGGCAGTGGCATCTCCTTCGGATACAAGGCAAAAGGTCAATATGGCATCCGCTTCTTCCTCGACTACAACCTGATGCCATCGCATAGCAAGCATAGTGGAGAATGGATGAATACGTTTGCCGTAGGTTCCTCCTTCGGGGTGAACTTCTAAATCAAGAACAAATTACCAATGATAATTGGATAAATCACAAACAACATACAAAACAGCATCATGTGGAAGTATTATGCATTACTTTCAGCATTCTTTGCCGCCCTCACGGCAATCTTCGCCAAAATCGGTGTGAAAGACATCAACCCTGACTTGGCTACCGCCATCCGTACCACCGTCATTCTGCTCATCACCTGGGGCATCGTGTTCATGGGCAACCTGCAATCGGGCATCAAGTCCATCCCGAGCCATACCTGGCTATTCCTCATTCTCTCAGGTTGCGCCACAGGACTGTCATGGCTCTTCTATTTCAAGGCTATCCAACTGGGCGACGTGAGCCGTGTGGCTCCCATCGACAAACTCAGCGTGGTGTTAACCATCTGCCTCGCCTTCATCTTCCTGAAGGAGCCAGTAAACCTGAAGACCATCCTCGGTGCCTGCCTCATCACCGCCGGCAGCATCGTGATGCTTTACAAGTAGCGACCTGTAGTTCCCTGAGTTTCATTTCAATCCGCTCAAATCTATTTTATGATTTGTTGGAACTTGCGGTTCCTTCTTGATGAACATCAACATATAAATCGGTAGACAAGTTATCTTTCCTTGTTTCTTGACATTATCATTGCTTAGCACAAAACTCTTGTGCTACAGCATTCTCATACACCGAGCCAAAATTAATTGAAGGTTCGTCGTCAAGAATCTTAAGTTGAATACCATCAGCATAAAGACTTGCCAAGAGTCCAATATCGCTCATAAACAGCTTGAATAAATTACGACTGCTTGACAGAAGCAAAGGCACGGTTGGTTCATCTACATTATAAACTGGCAAAGCTACACCTGCATCCTTAAGCCACAAGAAACTATTTTGATAGCGAGAGAACTTAATATTGGCTCTTCCGGAATTTGGCGTGACGAGACCAGCGACTTGAATGTAAACCGATATAAACCAGATTAAACCGCTCACGCAGTAGAATTACAAACTGGGTAAACCGCTCACGCAGCAGGAATGTAAACTGGGCAAACCGCTCACGCATGTCTCCCACGATGTGCTGCTTACACTCCGTGGACAGGCACCGATGAATGGCGCGTGAGCGGTTTAACTGGGTTTAAAGCCAGCCCTTGAAGGGGAAAAGGCGGCGACAGCCGTGGGGAGACATGCGAACCTTCGTGTCGTGAGCTCGGCTCAAAAGACGCGAAGACTCGCATGGGGCCCCAGCCCGATAGGGCTTTCCCCCTCAAGGGATGGGGTTTATATGGGTTTACATTCAAGTCCTTGGTCTTGTCACGCCAAGTTCAAGAAAATCAACATCGAATAGAAAGGTCTGTCGATGGAAGACTGTAATCCTGCCGTCACCGCTGTCGTTGTCATGATTTTTGGTCGAAAAGTTTGTCATGGAGAGCGGATGAAATAGAGCGCGAAAATCGCCTTTTTCGTCGGTCGCGCCGCGATTTGCATGGGGTAATTTTGCGATAAAGGGTATA
>ERZ808246.1402-NODE-1402-length-17361-cov-3.722871_pt1 | contig 17361 bp, 18 predicted proteins | sample MGYA00521083_ERZ808246 | MGnify/ENA primary metagenome ERZ808246 (study PRJEB31516, sample SAMN03275577) | gut metagenome | biome: mammalia-associated habitat; material: feces | host: Papio cynocephalus | place: Kenya | collected 2012-07-07 ... | reverse complement strand
GGAGAGTTCATTGCGTTTCTGACTACGGTTTACAATTACGAGGACGACTGATACGGGAATCGGATTGTCGGAGTTTGCCGCTGCATGGAGTATATCGGATATTGCCTGCCGTGAGTAGATTTTTCGGGGCAGGAGCGTAAAGACGGAAAATTCTTTTCGCATCGGAAAATCGCTTGACATGCAAAAATCCGTTTGTTATAATAAACGGGTAATCAAACGCCGTAAGGGCAAAGGAGGGTTGTGAATATGTCTACTATCAGAGTCGGAGAAAACGAATCGCTCGACAACGCGCTTCGCAGATTCAAACGTAAATGCTCGCGTGACGGTATCATCGGCGATCTTCGTAAAAAAGAACATTACGAGAAACCTTCCGTAAGAAGAAAGAAGAAGTCCGAGGCGGCAAGAAAGAGAAGCGTCAAAGGCTGAAAACAAAAAGTATTTTTTACACCCGAAAACATCGAAAGTTTTCGGGTGTTTTTTTTACGCCGGAATACAAAAGAAAATCAAAAGAGTCAATTTTATTCCGGAGGGAAAAACAATGCAGGCAAAAAGTATCAAATCGGCAGCCAAAGAGGCGAAAATGAGATTGAAGTCGAGGTTCTGGCAGGATTATAAACGCGATCTCGACAGCAGCGTAAAAATTGCCAAAGAAGAGGGAATAGGAGAGTCGGGCGTTAAGACGTATTTCAAAAACAGAGTCGTCAAGAACGTGCGCGGCACTTCCGCCGAAGATGAGGCTTTTTACGTTAAAGTAAAAGAAATGCTCGACCGTTGCGGTTGCCGCCCGTCCGCCGCGCTGGATATGCTTATGGACAAGCGTGAGTTTTTGTCGCTTTCTTACGCGGAACGCGAACGCTATCTGTTCCGATTGTCGGAGAGGTATCTCGTCGCGTGTAAGCGGTACGACGAAGAAAAGGGTATAGAAAAATGCCTCATCTGCCGATGAGGCATTCGTGTCGATCGTCGGTTATCGGCGACCGTGTCATGTCGTCGGTTGTTCCTCGTTTTCGGGCGTCAACGGCAAAGCGGGCGGCGTATGTTTTTCTCTGAACAGAAGTTTCAGTAAAATCGGACAGACTATCGAAGAAATTATTATCAGCATAATCGTAGCGATAAGCGGGTCTATTCCTCCGCTTGCGGCTATCAGTCCTTTGGACTTGCCGGTTTCGTATACGGCAAGCGCGACTTCGCCTCTCGCGACCATTCCGCAACCTATCGTGACGCTTTCTTTGTTCGTAAACCCGAACGGTTTCGCCGCGAGCGAACATCCGACGATTTTACCGATTATTCCGAGCAACACGAACGTAAGTCCGAATGCCAGTATTTCCCAGGAAAAAGTAAGTTGGTCGGCGTTGTTTATACCTATATAGGCGAAGAATATCGGCGTGAAGATCATATATCCGCTGACAACAGCCTTACGGGCGACGAAAGACGTGTCGTCCAGCCCCGACAGCATTATACCGGCGATATACGCGCCCGTTATAGACGCTATGCCGAAAAATCTTTCGGCGGCGAAAGCGTAGAAGAAACACATTCCGAAAGCGAAAATACTCGTTCTGCGCTTGTGCGGGAATTTGCGTTCTTCCCATTTGAAATAAAGTCTGAGCAGTATCCCCAGCCCTATGGCGAACGCGAAAAATCCGACCGCTTTAAGGAGCGTTATAAGTATCTGATCTCCGCCGTTGCCTTTAAGCCCCGTGACTATGCTTAAAGCGATTATGCCTATAACGTCATCTATGACGGCTGCGCTTACGACGGTCTGACCGACCTTTCCGTTGAGTTTGCCCAGTTCTTTAAGCGTTTCGACGGTTATGCCTACGCTTGTCGCGGCGAGTATCGCTCCGACGAAAATCGCGTTAAGCAACTTATCGTGAGTGTATGCCGTGTAGCCGTTCATAAACGCAAGCGCGCCGAGCGCGCCGAGCAGCATAGGCACTACGACGCCGCATATCGCGATGACGGTTGCGGCGAGTCCGCTGTGTTTGAGGTCGTCCAGTTTTGTTTCGAGTCCGCTCGAAAACAGTATAAGAACGACGCCCACCTGACTGAAGGCGTGCAGAATTTCCTTTTCGCCGTCGCTGGGTTTCATAAAGAACCACAGCGCGGGGTTTTCGTTCCATGGTTTATGGAGTTTGCCCAAAAGCCCGACGACTATACCCGCTATAACCATGCCGGCAACCTGCGGCAACCCGAGTTTTCTTGCGAGAAGACCCAGGCTCTTTGCGAATATCAGGATGACGGCAAGGTAATAGAAAATGTTTAATACGGTATCGTTCATAAGTTTTCCGTTCCGCGGGCTTGCGCGTCCGCGTATATTTATATAATGACAATGTCGCCATTATACTCCCGATCGGACGGTTTGTCAACATTTTATTGCTATGCCGGACAAGAATAATGCGAACAACGGTTTGCGACGGATGTCGATACATCGTTACGCTTACGGCGCAAATCACCGGAAAGGCGTCAAAAATAAAAAATTCCCGTTTTTATTGACATATCGCTTGAAAAATTTCGATATACTTGTTATAATGAGACGGAAAGAAAGGTATACGGGCGTGTTTTACGCGTTTTATGCCTGTCCGAGAGGTAGATTATGAGAACGTTTCACGGTAAGAAGGTTACGGCTAACGCCAACGTAAACAGAACGGGTACTTCGGTCAGCGAAGAAAAATTTTCCGCGAGTGAAGAGTTGCGCCGTTTAAGGGGTATGTACGAAGAAACTTCCGCCGAAGAGACCGCCGCGGGTGTCGCTTTGCAAGAACAACCCGCTCCCGTCGCGCCCGTCAAAGTATATAAACATGCCTATATTTCCCCGACGTTCACTCAGAAAATACTTGCGTGCGACGAGGTTATGCAGGAGAGGTACGACGAACTCAAGAACTACGCGCTCCGTTTCAGCAAACTCAAATCGCGTCTTTCGAGAAAGTTCGACAGTATCAACCTCGGCAGATTGCATTTCGTCAAGATTTCCGTCGCGGGCAAGACGCTTAAACTCTATCTTAACATGAACATCGAAGACACCGACCCGAAATTCCACTGCGTCGACGTCAGCCGTAAGGTGAGTTACGCTACCGTTCCGGTACTTCTTCGCATTAAGTCCGAAAGGGGAATGAGATACGCGAAGACGCTGATCGATCAATGCGCCGCATCGCACGGGTTCAAACTCCGTCGCAAGAAGAAAGAGGTCGACGCGATGGCTCTCGCCGCGGCTTGCCAGAAGAAAAAGGACGAAAAATTCAGACAACTTCACCCCGAATTATTCTGATTTAAGGCGTTTTTAACGGTCTTTTATAAATAATTCGCGCGGTTTTCAAAAAAAACCTTAAAAAGCGTTGACAAACGGACAAACTTATAGTAAAATAAATTAGCGCTCGTAAGGGGCGTTAATTTTTTGGGAAGTGAAAATTATGGCAAAAGGAAACAGAACGAGAATAACTTTGGCGTGCACCGAATGCAAGCAGAGAAATTACGACGAGTATAAGAATAAGAAAAACGATCCCGACAGAATCGAGATCAATAAATACTGCCCTTTCTGCAAAAAGCACACCGTTCACAAAGAAACGAAGTAACGAATACGATTTTCGTTGCGGAAATCAGAGGTTGTAATTATGGATAAGAACAACGCGGCGGCGAAACAACAACCCGCCAAAAAGACGAACAAGAATAAGAAACCCAATATCTTCGTCCGTATGGGGCGCAAGATTAAGGAGATCTTTTCCGAACTCAAAAAGGGTACATGGCCGTCTTTTAAGACCGTTTTGAAACAACTCGGTTGCGTACTCGTGACCGTGATACTCGTGCTTGCCGTCATTATGCTTATGGATCTCGGGTTACAGAAACTGCTCGAACTCGCCCAGGGCAAAAATGCGTCGGGCGCGCTCGTTAAGTTATTCGAGGTACTCTGATGGGCAACGAGGCGCTTGCGAAATGGTACGTCATTCATACCTATTCGGGGTATGAATCGCTCGTTAAAGACAATATCGAAAAACTCATCGAGAACAACGACTTGTCCGACACCATTTTTGAGATTAAAATACCGATGGAAGAGACCATCGAAGAGAAGAACGGAAAGAGAAAGGTCGTGGAAAGGAAAATTTTCCCGTGCTACGTTTTTCTTAAAATGGTATACTCCAACGACATGTGGTATCTTATAACCAACACCCGCGGCGTTACGGGTTTCGTAGGTCCGCAGGGTAAGGCGATTCCGCTCGGCGAAGAAGAGGTGCGTAAAATGCGTCTCGAAGAAAAGGTCGTCGAATGCAATCTTGCCGTGGGGGACGAGGTCAACATCATTTCCGGACCGCTTGCGTCTTTCACGGGCGTCGTGGAGTCGCTTGACGACACCGCTCAGAAGGCGAGGGTCAAGGTATCTATGTTCGGAAGAGAAACCGATGTCGAACTCGACTTTATTCAACTCGATAAAATCAAAGGTTTATACGACGCGTAAAATCCGAAATTTCGGTTTTTATATAGTGGGAGGGGCGCTAAAATCCACATAATCGGCGTTTCCGTTAAAACCACTCTCTTAGGAGGAGAAATATGGCTAAAAAAGTTACCGCTATGGTCAAACTGCAATTACCTGCGGGCAAGGCAACTCCGGGACCTCCGGTAGGTTCGACCCTCGGACCTTACGGAATCAATATTCCCGGGTTTACGAAGGAGTTCAACGCTAAGACTGCCAACGAGGCGGGTCTTATAATTCCCTGCGTAATCACTATTTATCAGGATCGTTCGTTCACGTTTATACTTAAAACGCCTCCGGCTCCCGTTCTTATAAAGAAAGCATGCGGCATTGAAACCGCCAGCGCGAAACCCAACAAGGACAAGGTTGCCAAACTTACGAAGGCTCAGGTAGAGGAGATCGCAAAGCAGAAGATGCCCGATCTTAACGCCGCATCTTTGGAGGCTGCAATGAGCATGATCAAAGGCACCGCTCGCAGTATGGGTATAACCGTCGAGGAATAATATAGAAGTGGGAGGGGCGAGACCCCGTTATAACCACAAGGAGGACTTATAAATAATGAAATACGGAAAGAAATACGCCGAGAGCATCAAGGCGTTTGACCGCACTAAACAATATGACGCAGAAGAGGCTATGGATATCGTTATCAACAACGCCAAAGCCAAATTCGACGAAACGGTAGAGTTCCACTGCAGACTGGGCGTAGATCCCAAGCAGGCAGACCAGCAGGTCAGGGGCGTTATCGTTCTTCCCAACGGAACGGGTAAAACCGTCAGAGTTCTTGTTCTTGCCAAAGGCGAAAAGGCGGACGCCGCTACTGCTGCGGGCGCCGATTACGTCGGAGCGGAAGAACTCGTCGCCAAGATTCAGAAAGAAAACTGGTTCGATTTTGACGCCGTTATCACTACCCCCGATATGATGGGCGTTGTAGGTAGAATCGGTAAACTTTTAGGACCTAAGGGCTTGATGCCCAACCCGAAGTCGGGTACGGTTACAATGGACGTTGCGAAAGCAATCGCCGATATTAAAGCCGGTAAAGTCGAATACAGACTCGACAAACAGGCAATCATTCACTGCGCGATCGGCAAGAAGAGTTTCGGCAAGGAAAAACTCGTCGAAAACTACAACGCGTTGCTCGACGCGATCGTCAAGGCGAAACCCGCGGCTGCGAAGGGTCAGTACATCAAGAGCGTTGTGCTCACTTCGACTATGGGTCCCGGCGTAAAAGTCGCACCCAAGGGCGTATAATCGCTTGACAAAGCCTTAAAATTAAGTTAAAATAAAAAAGTAATAACCGTAGACAGCAGGTTTTAACGCGTATGGGTTCCCAGACGCACCCGCCGAGGTAAAGACGAAAGTTTATAAAGTTTTTTATGACCTTCCGCGCTCTATTTCGGCGAGGAAGGTCTTTTTTCTGCGGTTAAATATGGCACGGAGGTAAATATGTCAGCAAACAGAGATGCCAAACAGCAAATAGTAGAAGACATCAAGGCGAAGATACAGGCAAGCAAGTCGGTCGTTCTTATCGACTATAAAGGTCTTACCGTCGCCGAAGACACCGAATTCCGTTGCAACATGAGAAAGACGAACACCGAATATAAGGTGCTTAAGAACACTTTATTAAAGCGCGCGTTCAACGAACTCGACGTTACCGCTTTCGATGCGGATCTTAACGGTCCCACGGCGGTTGCGTTCTGTCCCGACGAAACCAGCGCCGCGAGAGTCGCTGCCGAAATGTGCAAGACCACTAACGACAAGATCTCTCTTAAAAGCGCGTTCGTAGACAATGCTTATGTTGATAAAAACGGAGTAAAGGAACTCGCGTCGATTCCTTCCAAAGAAGTACTCGTCGCAAAACTTGCCGGCGCGTTGTCCGGTATCATCGGCGGACTTGCGGTTGCTCTTAACGCTGTTGCCGAAAAACAACAAAACGCATAATTTAAGAGTAAAAATATTAAAAGAGAGGATATTAAAATGGCTGATATCGCAAAATTCATTGAAGAAATCAAAGGTATGACCGTTCTCGAACTGAACAGTCTCGTTAAAGCAATCGAGGAAGAATTCGGCGTAAGCGCTGCCGCTCCCGTTGCCGTTGCCGGCGCAGGTGCTGCCGCTGCCGCTCCCGCAGAAGAAGAAAAGACCGAATTCAACGTCGTCCTTAAAGAAATCGGCGGCAACAAGATCGCCGTTATCAAAGTCGTCAGAGAAATCACCGGTCTCGGACTTGTCGACGCGAAGAACCTCGTCGAGAAACTCGGCACTATCAAAGAGGCTGCTCCGAAGGAAGAAGCCGAAAAGATGGTTGCTCAACTTAAAGACGCCGGCGCTACCGCCGTTATGGAATAAGTCCTTAACGACCGTAAGCGTTGAAAGCCCCTGCCGTGAAATCCGCGGCAGGGGCTTTTCGTAGCCGCAGGAGATTATCTCCCGACATGACGGGAGACGGTAAGATCGCGGTGTGATCTATGATATTGTTTTAAGTTAAATTATATAGGATACGCAAATGGGGATAAAGGATATTTTTCATAAAATCAAGGCAGGCTTTATGCGTTGTTTCGGAACGCCCGTTCCGCGTGTTTCGGATGCGAAACGTTACGGCGATTCAGGCGAAGACGATTTCGTGTCGGAATTGCGACAATGGTTGCCTTCGTGTAAAATCAAGCGGAATATAATGATTTTAACGCCGGACGGCAATGCGGAAATCGATTGCCTTGTCTTGTATGACAATAAACTATTCGGTATAGAAATAAAAAACTGGAAAGGCAGACTTACCGAATGGGGAAACGGATTTGTACAAGAAAAAACAGACAGGTGGACGGGCGAAATCCATGAAAGGTGCATGAAATCTCCCTTCAGACAATTAAGTCGGGCAATTTATTTGCTGAGACGTCAAATGCCGATAAACGCGTATATTAACGGCATAGTGTTCTTTGAAAACGAAGATTTCGAGTCGATAAAAACCAAGAGTGAGGATGTATGGTTTTGCGACATTAAAAATCTTGTTCAGCATATAATACACGACGGTCGGGCATCGGGCAGGCAATCGTCTTATGATTTTTTCATGCATTGTAAATCTGCCGATTATCTGTATTCCCGAAACGGCAATAAGTCGTTACATTGTATAATCTCCGACGATTCGTTAAAGTTCAGGACGCCGCAGGGCGAAACGATCGGGCGCAAAGATATTCGATCTATCGAAATTATTCATCATTGGTCGTATGACGAATTGCTGATAAAAAGAACCGACGGCAGAGAATGTCTTGTCCCGAGCGAAAATGCGAAATTAAAGGTAAATGACGGCAAAGGTGTCCGCGAATATTCCGTCTGTAAATTGACCCGCATATATGTCGGCGGAGAATAACGCGAACATTACCCGAACGCCGCTGTTTTCGCGTTTTCCGACAAACCCTTGACTTAAGCGGTATAAAGCGGTATAATCTTCGTATGAAAATCGCAAAGAGAATAATTAAAATCGTACTGGTCGTTCTTCTTGCTCTGCTGCTCGTCGTATCGGGGTATCTCGCTTACGTCGCGTTCAGCTACACCCGTATAGAAGACAGACAGCGTCTGAGCGTCGAAGACGGATCGAGTTCCGATAAAGTCGTCAGAAACGAGTCGTACACCATAGTCACGCAGAATTTCGGTTTCGGTGCGTATACGCCCGATTTTACCTTCTTTATGGACGGCGGCAAGGACTCGCGCGCGAAGAGCGCGGAAAGCGTCAGAGACTGTTTGGAAAATGCGTACGACGAAATCAAAGGCTATTCGCCGGATTTCGTGTTTCTACAGGAAGTCGACACCGATTCCACCCGCAGTCATCATGTAAACGAACGAGCGGCTTTCGACGGGAAATTCGCCGATTATTCAAAGGTGTTTGCCGTCAATTATCATTCGGCATACCTTATGTATCCGTTATTCAAGCCGCACGGCAAATCGAACAGCGGAATGGCTACATATTCGCGATACGGCGTCTCGGGCGCGGTAAGGCGCAGTTTTCCCGTGGCATCCGGACTGTCGAAGTTCCTTGACCTTGACAGGTGTTATTCGGTCGTTCGCGTTCCTTGCGCAAACGGCAGAGATTTGGTTTTATATAACGTTCATTCGTCGGCTTACGGCGGCAGCGATGCGTTGCGCTCGGCGCAGATGACGATGTTGTTCGACGATATGAAAGCCGAATACTCTGTCGGCAATTACGTCGTGTGCGGCGGAGATTTCAACCATGACTTTACCGGCACTTCGACAAAAGATCTTAACGGCGGAGAAAGTGTCGATTTCGGTTGGGCTCATCCGTTCCCGGAAGAGCTTATTCCCGACGGTTTCAGCCGTTGTATGAACTATAACGACGGAAAAATTAACCCGACGTGCAGAAATTGCGACGTACCGTATAAAGAAGGAAATTTTACTATAATAGTCGACGGATTTATCGTGTCCGACAACGTCACCGTTACGTCACTCGAAAACGTAGTGACTGGTTTCGTGTATTCCGATCATAACCCCGTCGTAATGAAATTCAAACTTAAATAATGTATATATCAACCGAAATAGGGTCGTATTACAGATACGGCGACAATAAACAAGTAATCGGAATGCTGAAAAACGCGGGATTCGATGCCTGCGATTTTTCGATGATGTTAAACGGCAGAAACGACGCTTTCGTCGATAAAGACGATTATGTGTCGCGTGCGCGGGAACTGAGGAAATTCGTGGACGGCGAAGGCGTGGCAATCAACCAGACGCATTCTCCGTTTCCATCCGCCAGACCCGGCGACGAGGAGTATAACGGCAAAGAACTGAAACTTATTTCGCGTGCGATAGAGGTTTCGGGCATACTCGGCGCGAAAGTATGCGTCGTTCATCCATGCAATTTTTATACCGCCGAACAGAATGCCGAACTCGTGTATGCTCCGATTACGTCGGCTGCAAAAGATTGCGGCGTAAAAATCGGCGTCGAAAATATGTGGAACCGCAAAGACGGCGACGAATATGCCTCGCCTGCGGCATGCTCTTCGCCGACAGACTTTATGAAACATCTGTCGTTGCTTGACGAAGAGACTTTCGGGGCATGTCTCGATATAGGTCATGCCGAAATGCGCGGCACGGGGGCGACGGCGGTTTCTATGATTGAAACGCTCGATAAACGGCTTATAGCATTACATTTACATGATAACGACCTCGTTCGCGATCTTCATATGATGCCGTTTTCGTACAGCATAAATTTTGAAGAAATCATAATCGCTTTGAAGAAAATCGGCTACGCCGGAGACGTTACGCTCGAGGCGGATTCCGTCGCGCCGAGATTGCCGATCGAATTGTATCCGTCGGCGGCTCGTTATGCGGCGGACGTGGCGAAGTATTTGCGTTCGCGTCTCAGTCCGCGGGATGACGCGGCGGTAGAAAAAATTTGAAAAAAACGTTCAAAAACGCTTACGGGAAAAATTTTAATATGTTATAATATACCCGAATATAAATAAAAGCGATTGAGCGGCGTATAAACGCGTAAGTCCGGATCGAAGGACTGCGTGTTTATGCGCCGCTTTTTCGTTGTCAAAGGAGTGTTTATGCAGGAAGTTTTAACCGAAAATACCGCCGATAAAGCGGAACGTAACAAAATGGGGTATGAACCCGTCGGCAGACTGACGCTGAAAATGGGGCTGCCGCTCGTTATCTCGATGATAGTGCAGGCATTGTATAATATCGTCGACAGTATCTTCGTAAGTCGTATGCCGGGCGGCGGAGACGTTGCGATGAATGCTCTTACGCTTGCGTTCCCCGTGCAGATGCTTATGATCGCCGTAGGCGTGGGAACTGGCGTAGGTGTAAATTCGGTATTATCCAGAAGTCTCGGAGAGGGTGACGGAGTAAAAGCAGGTAAAATAGCAGGAAACGCCTTATTGCTTGGTTTATTGTCTTATTTTGTATTTCTTGCGTTCGGGCTGTTCGGAATATCGCCGTACCTTAAATCTCAAACGTCGGACGCTGCCGTCATATCGGCGGCGACGGAATACCTTAAAATATGTTGCGTCTGTTCGTTCGGCGCGATTTTCTATATGATATACGAAAAATTGTTGCAGGGAACGGGCAAGACCGTCCCTGCGACGATTTCGATGATAACGGGTGCGGCGGCGAATATAATTCTCGACCCGATAATGATTTACGGGCTGTGCGGAATGCCCGCAATGGGCGTGTCGGGCGCGGCATACGCTACGGTAACAGGGCAGTTCATATCGATGATTATGGACGCGTTGTTCCATTACCTGAAAAACAAAGAAATTCCCTCGGCGATAAAATACCTTAAACCGCAAAAGAAAATCATCGGCGAAATTTACGCCGTAGGCGTCCCAGCCATAGTGATGCAGGCTCTTATGTCGTTTATGACTTACGGAGTCAACGTTATTCTGATCAGGGTATCCGAAGAGGCTGTTACGGCATACGGCGTGTATTATAAATTGCAGCAATTCGCCTTATTCGCGGCTTTCGGACTGAATAACGCTCAGATACCGATAGTGGCGTATAATTACGGAATGGGCGATAAAAAAAGAATAAACGACGGTATTAAATACGGCTATATATACACCGTGGCGATTATGGCGATCTGTGCGGTAATATTTGAATGTTTCGCGGGCGTTATAGTCAATATTTTCAGTCTGGCGGACGAAACCCGAAAACTATGCGTCACCGCAACGAGATTTATAGCGACAGGTTTTCCGTTTATAGGCGCAAACGTGTCATATCAGGGGATTTTTCAGGCACTCGGTAAAGGTGTCGCGTCGCTTATTTTATCGGCTTTGAGGCTTATCGTAATCGCTTTGCCGCTGGCGTTTTTGTTTACGCTTGCCGATAACGCGGCTACACTCGTGTGGGCGGCGTTTCCGATCGCGGAGGCGGCGGCTTTCGTATACGGATTTATCGAAATGAGATTTCTTCGCCGAAAACTTGAACTGTAATACCTCGCGACGGCGGGTTATTCGTTATCGTCGTCGTTTTTCTTGCTCAGTTGCTTTATTATCTGATGCGTTCCGGTGGCTGTCAGTCCGCTTGCCGCGCCGATGACGATTGCCGTAACGACGTTGTCCGCCGGAATGATACTCGGTATGACATAAAAACAGACCACGCCGCATACGATTCCCAAAGCGGCGGAGATAAGAGGAATAAAGCGCTTGAATTTTTCGTTTTTGCCGACGGCATAATTGATTACGGCTACCGTAAAATAGACGACTGCCGCTATTGCCGGTACGCTTATAAGATTAAGATATCCTTCCATATGGTTCCCTCGTTTTATATATTATATTCATACGAGGCGTACAACGTTTCGGGCAGGGTATTTGTAACACCGTCCGGACAAGGTTCGTCTGAATTTTGACCGACATAGAAAAACCGGACGTTTTATTGCGTTCGGTCGGGTGGTTTATATTTATCGTTTTATTCTTGTCTGGCAGACAAAACAGGCAGTATTACGGACTTAAAGATTTCAGACTTATAATGCGTATCTGATACATACGCAGACGATTTATTCCACGGTGTTCTTGACCCGAGCCTCTCAGGAGCGTGTCGATAGGCAAATAAACCGCCAACCGACAGCCCCAAGGGGCTTTTCGTTTGCCTTTGGCAAGATGGCCTGACACACTCCTTTCTCACGTCAAGAACCTTTCGCGGCATAAAACCGTCTGCAACTGCTACGGATAAAGCGATACGAACACACCATACGAACCCCGAAAAGACCGAAACGACGGCACGCCGACAACCGAAAAACGCAGATAAAACCTGAATTTTTGCAAAAGAAAAACCCAAACCAAACACTCTCGTATTCGATTTAGGTTTTGATTGGCGGGCAAGTGGTGATTGCGTTTGAACTTTTTTCACTACTTCTTTCGTATCGTCTATGGTCAATTTTTCAATATCTTTACCACCGCGAATATTGAAATAAACAACTGTATTATCGTCACTGACAAAAACTTGGCTTACAAGGTGGTCTATAATTTGCTTTTGGTAGTCTTTGTCGTTTACGTTGCCTTTAAGCAGTTCTTCAATGAACACAAGCAAGTCTTTCTTTGTCAATTTATAACCGCGCTCTAATTCAAGTTGCGCTTTTTGTGTTTCGAGGTCGTTAAGCAAAACTTCGTATTCAGACATTTTCGTTTCGATAGAGTTTTGCAACAATACGCTTTTCGCTTTTACGAATGCGTCGGTAAGTTCGGATACATCCTGACGTATTTTTGCTATTTTCGCCGTAATGCTTTTCAGATTTTGCTCGTCTGTTCGTTTATCGTAATATGCAAGAACGTCGTTCACCGCAGTTTCGGCATTTTCGGGATTGCTCAAAAATTCTTTCACGCAAGAGGTAACGTATAATTCGAGGTTATCTTTGTTTTCACGCTTTTTATCGCATTTGCCGCCACGACGTTTTTTGCAAATATAGTAGTGATGTTGCGCCCCCGTCTTACTCGTTCCGCCATCGGCTACCATCTCGGTTCCGCAGTGACCGCAGAATAATCTACCTGTAAGCAGATAAGGCACTCTTGCCGTTTCTTTACCGCCCAAAGTATACCTGTTTTTAGCAAGTTTTTCCTGCACGGCATCGAACGTTTCTTTGTCTATAATCGGCGGATACATATTGTTACACTCTCTGCCGCCGAAAGTGAACGTGCCTGTATACTTTTGATTAGTCAGCCATTTATCGAAAGATTTGCCTTTCAATAATTTTCCTTTAACGCGATAGCCTTGTTCATTGAGCATATCGGCTATTTGCTTTTTTGTGTAACCCTTATTGTAATAGTTAAATGCAAGCCTTACAAGTTCAGCCTCCTCTTCGTTTATTACAACTTTTTTGTAAAACTTATTCGGTTTACCGGGAATCGGTTCGTTTTCGAGTTTATATCCGTAAATAAGCGTTCCGCCACAATATGAGCCGTTTGCCGCACTTATATCAAGTCCGTCGCGGACACGTTTGGAAAGTCGTTTACTGTATTTTTCGGCGTTCCATTCCAAAAACATTTCGTAGAATTCGCCGCCTTCGTCTTCTGCAATCGGTTCAAGAGCCGACAAAACTTTGATACCTTCTTCTTTCAGCATTTCTTTATACATAATGCTGTCGCGACGGTTTCTCGCAAAGCGATCGAACATGTACACGACAATATACTGAAACGCTCCGCTTTTGGCATCGGCAATCATACGCTGAAAGGCATGACGAGCATCGTTCGTTCCCGTACGAGCCTTATCCGAATAAATATTTACTATGTTGATATCCTTACCTTCGGCAAATTCTTTACAGATACGAACCTGCGCCTCGATACTTTGCTCGTTTTGACTTTGAGAACTGAATCTGGCGTAGATAACTCCGTTGTCCATTGTTTTTCCTCCGAGAAGATTTATTTTTTCGGCAAACGAACTATCGGGAAATGGCGGAACAGTCAAGGAACAAGTAGAAAATATAACCAGCGAGAGGTAAATTTTGAAACAAGTTCAAAATTTGCGCTATCGCGCTCGCAAAGCGATACTTTGCGTTTCTCGGTTGAAAAGTCATCGGTTTTGCTTGAAAATACGCTCCGCGTGCTTTCAGACAAAACCTCTGACATTATTGCCGTATAAGTCGATTAACTAATAGTTTTCAGCGATATTTTATAATGTAAAAAGTTGGAAACTTGCTTGCAAGGGTTTACAACTTCTCACATTTCAAACAAGAAGTGCAAAAACATTATGTTTTTGCATAAGTCCGTAAGGACTTAAAAGATTTTGACTTCAGGCAAAAGATTACTTCTTAATGTTTATACCCTTGACGGAGCCGACTTTTTCCGATACCATAGCACCGAAAAATAAAATCGAAAAATTCCAATAATAATTTTATTCGTTTATCGGCACAAACGTTTTCATAAATCTCTTTAACAGGAATGCGCAGAAATACGGAAAAGTGTATATCTGCTCGCTGTAACCGATATTATTTGCCGACAGTTTGAAACCATATGCAATGTCGGGATATTTTTCCGAAGAAATCAGCGTTCTTAAAGATTTTGAGCGACCGCCTTTTGCTTTTACTTCTACCGGTATCAGATTGTCTGCCGAACGGATGAAAAAGTCTTCTTCGAGCGTGGCATTTTCTTTTTTGTAATAGTAAAGTTTATAACCGGCTTTAACCAATGCTTCGCCTACAATATTTTCGTATAGTGCGCCTTTATATACTCCGAGATTTTTATTCGCACGCAAATCTTCTTGTGACTCCTCGTCCAGTAGAGAAACAAGCAAGCCAGTATCGCAAAAATACAACTTAAATTTGTCGGTATCGCAATTTCCCGAAAGCGGAAGTTCTACGTCGCTTAAGCAGTAGCATACATTGACGATACCGGCATCTACAAGCCATTCTGCGCAACCGCGATAATCACGGAATCTTGCGTCTTTATCGATTTTTGAAATCTGAAACTTTTTGTTTTCCTTGGCAAGTTGAGAGGCGATGCTGTTGAAAACGTTCAGTATTCTTGTCTGGTCAACGCCTTGAGCGTATTTTCTTATATCTTCTTTGTAGTCGGCTATAAGTTGATGCTGAGTGTCAAGCGAACCCTCAAACGTTCCTTTTTCGATATAATCTTTCACAACGGCAGGCATACCGCCGAGAACCACATAATCGAGAAAAATTCCGTGATAAACGGACATTTCGAGGTCGTTAAACGGGGTAAATGTTTTCATATGTGAAAGCATATCTTTTACGGTATTGTCATTGTAGCCCTTCGCCCACAAAAACTCTTCAAAATCCATGGAATACATCTCATAGTCGGTCTTGTATCCCACGCTGTTGCTCTCGATTTTTTTATAATTTACTCCGAGCATGGAACCGCTGCAAATTACGTCAAAACGTCCGTCTTCCTTAAAGAACTTCAAAGACGTGGCAATATCCGGGAACTCTGTTATTTCGTCGAAAAAAATCAATGTCTTGCCGTCGATAAACTTTTTGGAAGGATCTAACAACGAAATATTTTTTACAATCGCCGAAGCGGTATATCCGTCTACGGTGATTTTTTTATACTTTTCGTCTTTTACGAAGTTGATTTCGATAAAACTTTCGTAGCCCGCAATTTTTGCAAAATGCCTGATGGATTCCGTTTTTCCTATTTGGCGACATCCCTTTACTATTAAAGGTTTTCTGTTTTCATCTCCTTTCCACTTCACAAGGAAATCGTCTATTTTTCGTTTTAAGTAGGTCGTTTCCATAAAAAATCTCCCGATACTTTTGCAGATATTATAGCAAAAAAAAAAGCCAAAGTCAAGCTGTTTACACATTTCAATAGTCAATAAAACAATATTTCTCACATTTTAATAGCGAATTTTAACTCTATTCTACACATTTTTGATTTGTTTAATTTTTACGGTAATTTCACCACAAAAATTAAACAGATTGCGATTCAGACACTCGCTTGAAAATAACGATGAGAGGCTTTTTGTTTTGTCGTGCTTTTTGTCCGATTAGTATGGATTGGTTGTATTTCATATCCGAAAGTTCCCGGTCGCAACCCAAAGTGCTTGGTAAAGTCTGTTACATTTAATTTTTCTTTCGTGTATGCTGTTCTCGCACAACGAAAAACATCACAACTAAGTTACGCGGCGGTTACGTCGAGGTTACTGTGGCATCACAAATAGGTACATTTTCGTCACGCCGATGTTCTGGTAATCGGTAAAATCACAGTGTAAAATTTTCTTGTAAGAACTTTTTCAAAGTCGCAAAGATTTGGCGAGTTTGACTTTTAGAATAAATGCAAAAGTTGTTGAAAGGTTTTTGATTACGACAAAAGGCATCGTATTGCAGTCCTTAAATTTCATCAAGAAATTTTTCAAATAGGAAAAATCCTTCCGGTTTGACTGTTAAGATACGGCTACAAAAAGATTTTCAACACAGACAAAAAGTGTTCGGTGAAGGAACTACACTTTGGGCAAGAAAAAATTTTAATTGTTGCAAAAGGTGTCACAGTTAAGCCTTACAATTTCGATAAAAAAACTTTTTCAGGCAAAATTTTCATCACGTTCCAAAACCTGCAATGTGAGCGAAATACACTAAACAACAAAAACAAACGGGAGACGATTAAATGAACGAGCAATACCAAAAGGTCGCATACATAGGGCTTAGAAGAAAAGACGGCAGTTACGCCGTCAATATTCCGCTGTATGTAAAACTCGACGAAGTAGACAGAAAGGATATGGACGAGTCCAGAGAGGAAATTATCCACAAGGTTACGGAAATCATGATGCGCAGATACGAAAAACAACTTGCCGAGATTATGAATTCCAAGCGACCACCGCCGACGGGAACGAAGTAGTATTTTCGTTCAACCGTTTTCCGTTGGTTTAATAAACAATACCCACGTTCTATGCGTGGAAAGGAGGTAAAAATCATGCCATATCAGAAGTGTAAAGTATACAACGACGGAAGCCATTTCATAGCAATTCCGCATACGACAAGACCTGCCGCACCGAAACGTTATCGCCCCGAGGAAGTAATCGAAGTCGTTGACGATACGCCGCAACAACAGCAGTTAAATACAGATAAGTGTAACGCAGAAACGGCTTTAATGGCACTTAACGACGTAAACGAAGTCGATTCGGGAGAATACTCAAAACAAAGCGATAGTCCGCCCACGGGCGAAATTTCAAAGCCTACGACAACACGAAAGATAACTTGCAGGCAACTGTTCGACGAACTGTATGAAGAATGTAAAAGTCTTAAAAAGCGTGAGCGTAAAAAGTATATTTACGACCGCATGAAACAGTATTTTGCCAACGCCGATGCGGCGAAACAATACGTTGACGGGCAGTTCGATAGATTGAAACGCAACGCCATTGCAAAGCGTGTCAGACTTGTTCGTAAAGTAAATTTGCAGACATTCAACTATTTTTGCACTGTGACATATTTTTATGGACAC
>ERZ808246.1401-NODE-1401-length-17363-cov-52.038595_pt1 | contig 17363 bp, 15 predicted proteins | sample MGYA00521083_ERZ808246 | MGnify/ENA primary metagenome ERZ808246 (study PRJEB31516, sample SAMN03275577) | gut metagenome | biome: mammalia-associated habitat; material: feces | host: Papio cynocephalus | place: Kenya | collected 2012-07-07 ... | reverse complement strand
TACACAGTCACCCGCACCGGCGGCGTGAACCCAACACTGTCGTGGATTGCGGTGCGGCAGGCAAACTGACTGTTTTCCATGCAATAGGAGCCAAAACAGCGGTTGTGATATAGGCGATTGATGTGGTTCCCGCATAGGGTGGGGCTGGTTCTTCAGGGACCGGCCCCACCCTATGTTTTTGGAGCAAATGTTGCCGGAAACGTTTCCGGTAACATAAATACGCTCCATGTCGCAATGATGCCCAACTTACGATGAAAAGTTGTAGAGGAAAGAATGCCGGGGTCCATTGCGCACGATTGCGGTGTACGGCCGTCGGTAAATACAACACAGGAGCAAGACATGCAGACTGCCCAAAGCAGCGCCGCCGCGTACGTAGATCCAGATATGCTGTCCCCAGAAACGGGGGAGCCGTTTTCCAAGGCCACCACGGCACGATACCTTGTGGCCTTCATCATCTTCGCGATCCTCAACTGCGCGGCATTCGTACTGAACGGCAACACCTTGATGCCACAGCATCTGAGGGACATCGGCTACAGCGAGACCGAGGCCACCACCGCGCTCGGCACCATCACTTCGCTGACCGCAATCGTCGGCCTGCTCTCCGGATATGTCTGGGGTGCCTTCTCCGACCATACGCGCTCCCGCTTCGGCAAGCGCACGCCTTGGATCTTCGCTGGCTCCATCGTGGCCGGCATCGGCCTGTACCTGCTGGGCACCTTCGGCGACGTTCCGAGCCTGACCGCCAGCTACATGCTGAACAACCTGGGCCAGGGCGCCATCCAGACGCCGATGTTCGCCATCCTCGCCGATCGCGTGCCGAAGTCCGTGCGAGGCACGCTTTCCGCAGGTCTGGGTGCCACCGCGCTGGGCACTCCGGTAGGGCAGTTCCTGAGCTCGCTGTTCCTGGGCCAGCCGTATCAGAACATGGGCTTCGTCGTCGGCGCCCTGATGATCGCCGCCTCCGGCATCATCCCGTTGCTGATCCTGCCGCGTGAACGCAGCTCCAAGGATGACGGCGACGGCAAGAGCGGTGCCGAGGCGGCCAAGGAAGCGCTGGAGAATCTGTTGCCGCCGAAGCTCAAGGGTGCCCACGACTTCTACAAGGCATGCGGTGGTCGTCTGCTCATGATGGCCAGCTATGCCATGATCTCCCAGTACACGCTGTACATCTTCGAGAACTACGTCGGACTGACCGTGAAGGAAGCCGCGAAGGCGATGGGTACGCTTTCCGCTGTCACTTTCGTCGTGTCTCTGATTGGTCTGGCCGTCTCCGGCCCGCTGTCCGACAAGATCAAGGCGCGTAAGATGCCGATCGCGATCGCCTGCGTGCTGTTCATCATCGGCACGCTGTGCCCTGTGATGTTCCGCAGCGTCAACGGCGTGCTGCTGTACGCCGCGTTCGCCGGGCTCGGCTACGGCGTGTACATCGCCGTCGACGGCGCCCTGAACGTCGATGTGATCCCTGCCGAAGCGCAGCACAACCGCACCGGCGGCAAGTACATCGGCTTCGGCAACCTCGCCAACACCTGCGGCCAGGTGCTGGCTCCGGCCACCACCGCCATGCTCGTTGCCGTGACGGGTTCCTACTACACCGCGTTCATTGTCTCCGCGTTGTGCGCGTTGGTGGGTGTGTCACTGATTCTATGGATCAAGGGCGTGAAGTGAACTTTCGGACATGATATGAGGGAAGGCCGATGTTCTGACGGACATCGGCCTTCCCTCATATCGCCTTATGGGGAATCGGTCTCGTGATCCCGGTTCCCACGCAGGTGGTCATGGAAATTAAAGGACAAGCGTCGCGTCTGCTTCTTTCTCGAGCCAAGCACCAGTGCCGTGATGCCGGCGATCCGTGGCTGGATGGTGGAGAATCAAATAAGAGGCATTGTCGATGTGGCGGAAGGATGTCGCGTCGTGGGCGGAATCGCTTGAAAAGCGCCGATGAACGCTATACTGTATCAAGATTTGACTTCTATTAAAGACAGGTTAGATAGCGATATGGCAGCGTCGAAGCACATACTTGCATTCGAGATCGGAACATTCTTCACACGCTATGTGGTGTTTGAGGACGGGCGCATGGGGATTCCCGGTACCATCGCGACGCCGGTCGACAGCGTGGAATCCTTCTATCAGGCGCTCGCCCACATCGCCAACAACCAGCGTTGCCAGCTTGACGGCATCGCCATCAGCGTGCCGGGATTCATCGACGTCAGCAAGCAGCTGGCCGTGACCGCCGGCGCTTTGGACATGCTGTACAAGCATGAGATCGGCAAGGAGTTGCAGGAATACCTCGACAATCCGGTGCCCACGTGGATGGAGAACGACGCCAATTGCGCCGCCATGGCGGAGAAGCTTTCCGGCAACGCCGTCAAACTTGACGATTTCGCGCTGATCTCCATCGACACCGGCATTGGTGGAGCGTTGTTCCTTGACGGCAAGATCCGTCGTGGCAAGGATTGGCGTGCCGGTGAGCTTGGCATGATGATACCGAATTACGAGACCGGCGGCTTCCTGACCATGCAGAACTATCTGTCTACCATCGTGCTCGCGGAGGATTACGCCAAGGAATTCGACGTGCCGACGGGATCCATCGTTCCGGCATCCTTGTTCCGCAGGCTTGACGAGCCGCGCGTCCGCGCCATCGTGGACAAGTGGATCGATTACCTGGCCATCGCGGTCTTCAATATCGCGGCCATAGCCGACCCGGAATGTGTATTGTTGGGTGGCGGCATCTGCCGGGAGCAGCAGATCCTGCCGATGGTCAACGCGGCGCTCGATGGGATTCCGCAATGGGCCGATTTCCGCACATCCGTGAAGCGTTGCCGCCATACCAACAACGCCGGCCTGATCGGCGCCTACTACGCGTTCGAAACCGAAGTCGAAGGGCTGGAGCAGGTGCCGATCCGCTGAGCCGCGGATGGTGTGGCCGTCATCGCGGTCCGTATGGTTTGCGATGTGATTCGGACTACGCAGGTCTTGGAAGAAAGCGTTTAGGCTGTCTGCTGACGTGCGGAAAGCGTCATCGGCAGCAGACAATGATCCGGCGCTGGGTCGTATTCGCTCGGATCGGTGTATCCGGCCCACTCGCTCGGTGGGAAGATGATGTCGGAGATGGAGATCCATTCCTCGAGCAGGTTCAACGAGTCGTCGCCGAGCCAACGGTACTGCAGGCCGTCCATTGCGCTCATCGCCAAGGTGTATAGGTCGTAGAAGCGTTCCTCATCCACGTCCGGCGGCAAGACCCAGTTCATCGAGCCGATCATCTCCCAATTGCGCATGTGGCGGCCGATGAAGAAGCTGTGCGCGGGATGCATCGGGCTGAGCGCCTCGCCGTTGAGCACGGAGTACAGCTGTACCAGTTCGGGCCGCTGCAGGTTGTACAGCGCGATGTTCAGACAGTAGCGGGGATAGAAATACACGCGATGGCCGTCGTTGTCCGTGACACCCGCGGTCACCGCGTTGTACTCGTCCGCATCAGGGGTGTCGTAGCATTCCGACAGCACCATGTTGAGCAGGTCGTCCTTCGACGAGATGTAATGGTAGAGCGCGGCTTCGGTGATGCCGATCTCGTCGGCGATGTCCTGCAGGCTCATGCCCCAGAATCCCTTGGTGGCGAGGATCTTGACCGCGGCCTGAAGAATCTGCAGGTGGCGCTCCTCCTGGCTCATGCGCTTCTTCTTTTCGAAGGTCTTGCCGGCCAGGGCATTGCGTGCCTGGACGGCGTACGGGGTCGGGCTGTTGACTCGGGAAGCCGCAGGCCAGTTGTCCTGCTCCTGCAGAAACCGGTTCCATGCCGCGACGCTCATTCGGTCTCCTTCGAAAACATTGGTGTGTGGAATATTGTCCTTACTGTACTCCGGCGCGTGATTATCGAAAATGTCCGACGATCACGCGCCGCCGTGATCACTTCGCGAACGTCCTGCGCATCCAGTCGATCGCGAGCTTCGGCCATGCCTGCACGCACTCCTCGATGCCGTTCACGCCCTGCCATGCCGTTTCGGCGTTGCCCAGCGCCAAACCGTGGCCGCCTTCGGGGAACAGGTGCGCCTCGATGCTCACTCCGGCCTTCTTGCAGGCGTCGATGAGCATCAGCGTGTTCTCGCACGGCACGCAGCCGTCGGGGAGCGTGTGCCAGACGAAGACCGGTGGGGTCTTGGCATCGATGTGCTTTTCGATGGAGACGGCGTCAAGCGCCTCCTTGTCGTCCTTTCTGTCGCCGAGCAACGCGTCGAAGCTGCCGCGGTGTGCGAGAGGGCCGGAGGTGATTACCGGGTAGGAGAGCATCAGGCCATTCGGACGCACGCGATCCGGGTCGTAGCCGTGCGCCGCAATCACGTCGTCGCTTGCGCTGGTCGCCAGATTGGCGGCGAGATGGCCGCCAGCGGAGAAGCCGATTACGGCGATCGCATCGGCGTCCACATGCCATTCGGCGGCATGGTCGCGGATGCGCTTCATCGCCTCGGCGGCTTCCAGCAGCGCGACGGGGAACACGGAGGGCTTGACGGAGTAGCGCAGCACGAAGGCGTTGTATCCGGCTGCAAGGAATTGCATGGCGATCGGTTCGGCCTCGCGGTCGGAGGTCATCTCATAGCCGCCGCCAGGAATCACCAGCACGGATGGGCGCACACGGTCGGGAACGATCTCCTCGCTGTTGTCGAGGCAATATCCGACGAATTTGGCATGGCTGCCGTCGATGCCGGGAATCTCATCTTCAAAGTACTTCATTGGTCTATCCTTTCGGCGGCGCGGGTGCGCCGCATGGAGACTTCCATGCTATGCGCATGGGCGCGAACATTATGCGAGCGCCGTGGCGGACAGGCGCCGTTTCGGGTGCCCGCCACGGCGCTCGCGCGGTGGATTATCAGAACGTGACTTCAACTTCCACGCTGCTGTTCGATTCCTGGGCCGGCACGACATTGCCGTTCAGCTGCTTGCCGTCGACGCTCACCGTGCGTTCGCCGGTGCGCTTCATGTGGATGCGGTAGGTGGTTCCGCGGAACACGCGGGTCACCACCAGTTCGGTGAAGCGTTCCGGCAGATGCGGCTCGATGGCCAGGCCGTCGAGCGTCGGACGGACGCCCAGCAGGTACTGCGACACGTCCACGAAGGTCCATGCGGCGGTTCCGGTCAGCCAGGAGTTCTTGCCTTCGCCCGGGGTGGCCGCTTCGGGACCGGCGACCATCTGGCAGTACACGTACGGCTCCACCTTGCGCACGTCGGACTTGTCCTCCACGTAGGCCGGGCAGTTGCGCTGGTAGACGGCGAATGCCTCGTTGTCGTTGCCGGCGAGGGCGTTGGCGATGGAGATCCACGGGTTGTTGTGGCAGAAGATGCCGCCGTTCTCCTTGTATCCGCGCGGGTAGGAGGAGATCTCGCCGAGCTCGATGCGGTAGGTGGAGTAGGCGGGGGCGAGGATGGCGGTGCCCCAATCGCAGGTCAGACGGTCCTTGACGGACTTCAGCGCTTGCTGAGCCTTGCCGTCGTCCAGGCCGATGCCGGCCATCACGCACATGCCCTGCGGCTCGATGTAGATCTGGCCTTCGGTGTCCTCATGCGTGCCGACCTTGCGCGAGTAGGCGTCGTAGGCGCGCACGAACCATTCGCCGTCCCAGCCGGCGGTCTTCACGGCCTGGTTCACCGCTTCGATCTCGGTGCGCATGCTGGCTGCTTCCTTGGCGGCGTCGGCGCCGGTCATGCCGGCCGCCTGGCCATAGTGTTCGAGGATGTCCGCGTACTGGCCGCCGTAGAGCACGAACATGCCGCCGATGAACACGGATTCGGCCACGCCCGTGTCGTTGTTCTCCACGGTCTGGAAGCTTTCGCCCGGGGTGTCGGAGAAGCAGTTGAGGTTCAGGCAGTCGTTCCAGTCGGCGCGGCCCGGAATCAGGTGCACGAAGCCGAGCAGATCCTGGTTGGAATCGCGGAAGCCCATGCCGCGGCCCATGCCGGACTCGTAATAGGAGGCGGAGCGGGACATGTTGAACGTGACCATGCACTGGTACTGGTGCCAGATGTTGACCATGCGGTCGAGCTTCTCGTCGCCGGATTCGACGCTGTAGGTGCTCAGTAGCTCCGTCCAGTAGGAATTCAGCTCCTTCAACGCGGCTTCGACCTGCTCGACGTTGGCGAAGCGGCGGAACAGCTCGTGCGCCGGCTTCTTGTTGATGATGCCGACCTTGGCCGGATCGTTCGGATCCTCCCACTTCTGGTCCTTGGCGACCTCGATGTAGCCGAGCACGAAGACCAGCGACTTGGTCTCGCCGGGCTGGAGGGTCAGACGCACGCGGTTGGCCGCGATCGGGAACCAGCCATGCGCCACGGAATCGTGGGCCTTGCCTTCGGCGATGACCTGCGGGGTGTCCCAGCCGTTGAACTGGCCGAGGAATTCGTCGCGGCTGGTGTCGAAGCCGACGACGGGGGAGTTCACGGCGTAGAAGGCGTAGTGGTTGCGGCGCTCCTTGAACTCGGTCTTGTGGTACAGCAGCGTGGCGTCCGCCTCGCGCTCGATCTCCACTTCGCCGGTGGACAGGTTGCGCTGGAAGTTGGAGGAATCGTCCACGGCGTTCCACAGGCACCATTCCACGGAGCCGGTCACGTCGATGACGACCGGCTTGCCGGTGGTGTTGGTCACATCAAGACGGTTGATCTCGGCGTGGGTGTGCAGCGGCACGAACGCGGTGAGCTTGGATTCGATGCCGTTCTTGGCGGCTTCGAACACGGTGTAGCCGATGCCCTGGCGGCACTTGTAGGAGTCGAGCGAGGTCTTGCATGGCAGGAAGGTGGGGGACCAGGTCTCGACCGGCTTGGCGTCGGCCGCGTCGGAATCCATCAGGCTCAGGTAGTAGCAGCGGGAGCCATTGTCGGCCGGAACGTTGTTGTAACGATAGCGGGTGATGCGGCGCAGCTTGGCGTCCTTGTAGAAGGAGTAGCCGCCGCCGGTGTTGGAGATCAGGGAGAAGAAGTCCTCGTTGCCGAGGTAGTTGATCCACGGCAGCGGGGTGGCCGGGGTCTCAATCACATATTCCTTTGCCGCGTCGTCGAAATGGCCGTAGCGCATGGATGTCCTTTCATCGGTGAAATGGTGTGAACGGAACGTGCTTGCGATGTATCGTTCATTGATTTAACAATAGATTAGCATGTTATTTATAAACTTATAAATAGCGATTTACGCGCGTGTTGTGCGAAAAACGGAGACGTCTTCCGCCAATATTCCGAGGTTGGGATACACTGTCTCTGTTGCCCTCGTAGCTCAGTCGGTTAGAGCAGCACCCTTATAAGGTGTTTGTCCTGGGTTCAAGTCCCAGCGAGGGCACATGGAGGATCCGCCGAAACGGCGGATCCTTTTTCGTATGCGTTTGCGCGTGCGTCCATGCGCCGCATGCGCGCCGTGTTCTTTCCGGATTCCTTGCGCGGCCCGGTACCGGCCGCACCGGGCCGGCCGTACGATGGAACGCGGACGGTGTCCCGGCCATCTCCTATACTCCCAAAGGTTATCCGGTTCACGCCATGCCATCGGGGCGCGGCGACCCGGGTCCCCCGAATCTCTAGGAGACAAACTATGAAGCAGGGTATCCATCCTGATTATCACGCAGTGCAGGTCACCTGCTCTTGCGGCAACACCTTCGTCACCCGTTCCACCTACAACGGCGATCACATGACCGTCGACGTGTGCTCCAACTGCCACCCGTTCTACACCGGCAAGCAGAAGATCCTCGACACCGGTGGCCGTGTGGCTCGCTTCGAGAAGCGTTACGGCAAGAAGGCCAAGTGAGTCTTATTGCTTAGGCAATGAAAACGCCGGTCCGGTCGGGCCGGCGTTTTTTTATCGGCGATTCGTCCGCCCGCGGATCGCACTTCCCCGCCACCTTATATGATGGACAGGTTGAGTAAGGTTCAGCGATGAGTGTTCCGCTGAAGCGCAGACACGAAGAAAAGGCTTACATTGGCAGACGAACAGTTCCCCGCGGCGGTCACCGCGCTTGAGGAATACCACAATATCGAACAACGGATGGCCGAGCCGGACGTCGCTTCCGACCCGGACAAGATGCGCAAGCTGGGCCGCCGGCATGCGGAATTGGAAGCCATCGTCTCCGCATACACCGCCTACAGGCAGGTGAAGGACGATTTGGATGCGGCGCGTGAGATGGCTTCCGAGGATTCCGACTTCGCCGAGGAGGCCAAGCGCCTTGAAGGCGAGCTGCCGACGGTCGAGGAGAGGCTGCGCACCGCACTGATCCCGCGCGATCCCGACGACGCGCGCGACACGATCATGGAGATCAAGGCCGGCACCGGCGGCGAGGAGGCCGCGCTGTTCGCCGGCGATCTGCTGCGCATGTACACCCGATACGCCGAAAAGCGTGGATGGACCGTCACCGTGCAATCCGAGAACACCACCGAGCTTGGCGGCGTCAAGGACGTGCAGCTGGCGATCCGGGCCAAAGGCACTCCCGCACCGGAGGACGGCGTGTGGGCGTCGCTCAAGTACGAGGGCGGCGTGCACCGCGTGCAGCGCATCCCCGTCACCGAATCTCAGGGACGCATCCAGACCTCCGCGGCGGGCGTCATCGTCTTTCCGGAGGCCGACGAGGACGACGACGAGATCGAAATCGATCCGAAGGACCTCAAAATCGACATCTTCATGAGCTCCGGCCCGGGTGGCCAGTCCGTGAACACCACGTATTCCGCCGTGCGCATGACGCACATCCCCACCGGCATCGTGGTGAGCATGCAGGACGAGAAGAGCCAGATCCAGAACCGCGCCGCCGCGCTGCGCGTGCTCAAATCCCGCCTGCTGGCCATGAAGCACGAGCAGGAGGCCGCCGAGGCCGCCGACATGCGCCACTCGCAGGTGCGTTCCCTGGACCGTTCGGAGCGCATCCGCACGTACAACTTCCCGGAGAACCGCATCGTGGACCATCGCACGAACTACAAGGCGTACAACCTCGACGCGGTGCTCGACGGCGACCTGCAGGCCGTCATCGACAGCGACATCCAGGCGGACGAGGCCAATCGTCTCGCAAACCAGAAGTAAGGCGGCCTGGTGACGACAGTATTCGAGACGGTGCGTTCCTCATCCGCCGTGCTGCGCGAGGCGGGCGTCGACACGCCGGAACATGACGCCAAACTGCTGTTCGCCGAGGCCTTCCACGTGGATCTGCCGGATGTGGACAAAGCCATGCTCATGGGCGACGATGTGGAGCGCGTGGCCGGAAAGGACGATGTCCGTCCCGCTCTGGAACGCTTCCGCGCCATGCTGGACCGCCGCGCGAAACGCGAGCCGTTGCAGCACATCACCGGGCACGCGCCGTTCCGTTATCTTGATCTGCGGGTCGGGCCGGGCGTGTTCGTTCCACGTCCGGAAACGGAGCTGGTCGTGCAGGAAGGCGTGGATTGGACGACCAGACACGGCATGTATTCGGCGCGGGTTGTCGATCTGTGCGCCGGAAGCGGCGCGATCGGCCTGTCCTTCGTCACGGAAGTGCCCGGCAGCGAGGTATGGGCCGTCGAGAAAAGCGCGACGGCCGCCGGATGGACCCGGCGCAATCTCGACGAAACCGTGCGTCGGCATCCCGGCATCGCCGGCAACTATCATCTGGAAATCGCCGACGCCACGCAGATGCCGACGCTGAACCAGCTTGACGGCACGATCGACATCGTGCTCACCAATCCTCCGTATGTGCCGCTTTCCGACGTTCCCGAACAGCCGGAGGCGCGCGACCATGATCCCGATCTGGCGCTGTACGGGGGTTCCGCGGATGGCACGCTCATTCCGGAGCGCATCATCACACGTTCCGCGAAACTGCTCCGTCCCGGCGGCCTCATGGTGATGGAGCACGACATCACGCAGGGGGAGCGGCTTTCCGCCTTTGCCGGCGCATGCGGTTTCGTCGATGTCGTCGTGCATGACGACTACACCGGTCGTCCGCGTTATCTGACCGCGGAAAAACGCGCGGCACTGTGACCTTTCTCCAATGGCATGCCGACTTGGCTATCGCCAAAGGTTGAGTCTCACTATAAGAACATTTTATGCGTGCCGTTGCCTGTCGGGCTATAAAGAACAATCGGAATGCACATAGAGAACGGGCGATTGCCATAAGCGGTCGCCGTGGTTCCGCGCACGGGATTGAGATGAGCATGAACGGCTTTCATGGTGCGCGTTGAGAGGAATGTGCGGCATTTTCAAAGAAAAGAGGAAGAACGGAATGAACGCGAAGTTCTCCGCCAAGTGCGTGGCCCTTATCGCGGCCGGCGCCATGTCGATGTCCCTCGCCGCCTGCTCCGGCGGCAGCATGGACGATTCCAGCAGCTCCAACGGTAGCGCGGCCAACAGCGATACCATCACGCTGGGATCCATCACCACCAACTCCGGCACCGCCGCGGCATACGGCGAGGCCGAGGTCGCAGGCTTCAAGCTGGCCGTGAGCGAGATCAACGCCAAGGGCGGCATCAATGGCAAGAAGATCAAGCTCGAGTCCATGGATGACAAGGGCGACGCCACCGAAGCCTCCAACGCCTTCAACAAGCTCGCCGGCGACAGCAGCGTGCTCGGCGTGCTCGGCCCGACGATCTCCTCCACCACCGCGGCAGTGGCTCCGCTGGCCGATCAGGCCAAGCTCCCGGCCATCGCCCCGGCCGCCACCTCCGATTCCATCGAGACCGGCGGCTACATGTTCCGTACCTGCTTCAAGGACTCCTACCAGGGCGAGATCGCGGCCAAGTTCGCCGCCGAGAACCTGAAGGTCAAGAAGGTCGCCGTGCTGTACGGCACCGGTGATCCGTACTCCTCCGGCGTGGGCAAGGCCTTCGCCGACGCTGCCAAGAAGGCCGGCCTTGACGTCGTGGCCGAGGAGAACTCCTCCAGCGCCGACGACACCGAATACTCCTCCCAGCTGCAGAAGATCCAGGCCGCTGGCGCCGAGTTCCTGTACGCCCCGTACTACTACTCCGTCGCCGGCCCGTACATCATCCCGCAGGCCCGTTCCGTCGGCTTCAAGGGTTATGTGATGGGCCCCGACGGTTACGATGGCCTGAAGATGACCGACGACAAGTCGCTCTACAACAAGGTGCTCTACACCACCCACTACTCCCCGGACGACACCTCCAACTCCAAGGTGCAGGACTTCATCAAGTCCTACAGGAAGGCCAACAAGAACGCCGATCCGAACACCTTCACCGCACTGGGCTACGACTCCGTGTACATGATGAAGCAGGCGATCGAGAAGGCCGGCAAGAACGCCACCCGTGAGTCCGTGCGCAACGCCATCTCCGGCATGAGCTTCGAAGGCGTGACCGGCAGCTTCACGCTTGACAAGAAGGGTTCTCCGAAGAAGTCCGTCATCGTCCTCGAGCTCAAGGACGGAAAGCCGCAGTACAAGACCACCATCCAGCCGTCCAAGTGATCTCCGACCGCTTGGAGACGGGATTTTGAAAGCCTGAACACGTAAGAGGAGGGAACCGGGAAACCGGTTCTCTCCCTTTCGCGTATCAAGGCGGATTCATCCACGTTCATTCATAATCCATCGGGCCAAGCCGCCCGATGCCAACCAAACTTTGAAAGGAGGAGTGATGGGCAATCAGATCATCATGTTCATCAGCCAGATCTTCAACGGTCTGAAAATCGGCAGCGTGTACTCGCTCGTGGCACTCGGCTACACCATGGTCTACGGCATCATCCGTCTGATCAACTTCGCGCACGGCGATTTCATCATGGTCGGCTCCTACGTGCTGATGCTTACCATTCCGGCGATCGTCGCCTTCGGCCTGCCCGCATGGGTGGCCGTCATTCCCGCGATCCTCATGTGCGTGGCGGTGGGCGTCATCGTGGAGAGGGCCGCATACAAGCCGGTGCGTGAGAAGGGCAACAGCATGACCGCCCTCATCACCGCAATCGCGATGAGCCTGCTGCTGGAGAACGGCTCCCAGGCCATCTTCGGCGCCGACTACCAGACCGTTCCCACCATCATCCAGATTCCGACGTTGTCGATCGGCAAGCTGAAGATCGACGGCGCCACCATCATCACCATCGTGCTTGGCGTGATCATCATGGTCGCGCTGCAGCTGTTCGTCACCTACACCAAGCAGGGCAAGGCCATGCGCGCCGTCTCCGAAGACAAGGAGGCCTCTATCCTGATGGGTATCAACGTGAACTCCACCATCACGCTCACGTTCGCCATCGGTTCGGGCCTTGCCGCGGTCGCGTCGCTGATGTACTGCGTCTCCTATCCGCAGGTGTCCCCGATGATGGGCGCGATGCTGGGCCTGAAGGCCTTCGTCGCGGCCGTGCTCGGCGGCATCGGTTCCATTCCGGGCGCTATGGTCGGCGGTCTGGTGATTGGCGTAGTCGAAAGCCTGACCAAGGCGTACATCGGCACCATCACCGGAGGCATCATCACGTCCGCGTTCTCCGACGCCATCGTGTTCGGCATCCTCATCATCGTGCTCCTGGTCAAGCCGTCCGGCCTGATGGGCGAACCGGAAACCGAGAAGGTGTGACCCTATGAAGAAATCAATGCTTTCCACCAAACAGTCCTATCTGATCTGCGCGATCGGCGTGGTCGCGCTGTTCGGCATCCTGATGGGTGTGTGCGAATCCGGTCTGGTCAACGCCTACATCAAGGGCATCATGATGACCTGCTGCATCGCCATCATCATGACCACCTCGCTGAACCTCACTATCGGCGTGCTCGGACAGCTCACGCTGGGCTGCTGCGGTTTCGAGGCGATCGGCGCGTACAGCGCGGCTTTGATGAGCAAGCTGCTCGTCGCCAACGGCGTCGCGATGGATCCGACCATGCGATTCCTGCTCACCACCCTCGTCGGCGGTGTGGTCGCCTGCGTCTTCGGCGTGCTGGTCGGCATCCCCGCCCTGCGTCTGCATGGCGATTACCTCGCCATCATCACCCTTGGCTTCGGCGAGATCATCCGCGTGATCATCCAGAATCTGAAGGTCGCCGGCGGCATGGGCCTTGACAAGGGCGCCGCGGGACAGGCCCTGATAGGCATCGACCGACTCGCCAACCTGTACGTCGTGTTCTGGATCACTGTCGTCACCGTGGTATTGCTGTTCATGTTTGCCCGCTCCCGTTATGGACGTGCTGTCAAGGCCATCCGCGACGACGAGATCGCGGCAAGCGCGTCCGGCATCAACATCACCTACATGAAGGTTCTCGTCTTCGCCATCTCCGCGTTCTTCGCAGGCATCGCCGGCGGCATCTTCGCGCAGTACATCGGCTCGCTCAACCCGGCCATGGCCGGCTGGCTGCAGTCGATCAATTACGTGATCATGGTCGTGTTCGGCGGCATGGGCTCCCTGACCGGTTCCATCGTCTCCGCCATCGGCCTGACGATCCTTCCGGAGCTGCTCCGTGCGTTCTCCAGCTACCGCATGCTGGTGTACTCGGTGGCTCTGGTGCTCATCATGATCTTCCGTCCGCAGGGCATCTTCGGCAACTGGGAGTTCTCCCTGACCAAGGTCATCAACAAGCTGTTCTATCCGGTGAAGGTCAAGGAGCACGGCAAGTCGAAGCAGGATGGGGCCGATGGCAAGTCCGAAAAGGCCGTGAAGTCCGGCGAGAGCGCCGAAAAGGCCACCAAGACCAAGGAGGCGCAGGCATGAGCGAGCCAATCCTCAGGGCCGAACATCTCGGCATCACCTTCGGAGGCCTGAAGGCCGTATCCGACTTCAACATGACCATTAACTCCGGCGAGCTCATCGGTCTGATCGGACCGAACGGCGCCGGCAAAACCACCGTGTTCAACCTGCTGACCGGCGTGTATCAGCCCACGGAAGGCGAGTTCTTCCTGGACGGCGAACGCATGAACGGCAAGAAGACGTATCAGGTGGTGCGCGCCGGAATCGCCAGGACCTTCCAGAACATCCGTCTCTTCGGACAGATGACCGTCGAGGAGAACGTGCTGGTCGCGTTCAACGAGTCGTTCAGCTACCATATGGGCGGCGCGATCTTCCGCACCCCGAAATTCTGGAAGCAGGAACGTGAGATGCATGCCAAGGCCATCGACCTGCTCAAGATCTTCGGGCTTGAGGGTCTGGCGGAGACCGAGGCCGCGAACCTGCCGTACGGCGCGCAGCGCAAGCTGGAGATCGCCCGTGCGCTCGCCACCGGCATGAAACTGCTGCTGCTCGATGAGCCTGCGGCGGGCATGAATCCGACGGAGACCGAGGACCTCCTCAACTGCATCAACACCATCCGCGACCGTTTCGGCATCGCCATCCTGCTGATCGAACATGACATGAGCCTGGTGATGAACGTCTGCCAGCGCATCCAGGTGCTCGACTACGGACGCACCATCGCATCCGGCACGCCGGAGGAGATCGCCAGCAATCCGCAGGTCATCTCCGCGTATCTGGGCTCCGACAATGACGATGATGACGAAAGCGAGGAGGAGGCCTGATGCTGGAAGTCAAGAACCTTTCCGTTTCGTATGGTGCCATCGAGGCCGTCAAGGACATCAGCTTCACCGTGAACGACGGCGAGATCGTGTCCCTGATCGGCGCGAACGGTGCCGGCAAGACCACCACGCTGCACACCATCACTGGTCTGGTGCCGGCGAAATCCGGTTCCGTCATGTACAACGGCGTGGACCTGCTCAAGACGCACAACAACAAGATCGTGACCCTCGGCATGGCGCACATTCCGGAAGGCCGCCACGTCTTCACGCGCATGGGCGTCGAGGAGAACCTCGAGATGGGCGCGTTCAGCCTGAAGGACCAGTCTGGCATCAAGAAGGACCTCGACATGGTCTACGGTCTGTTCCCGCGTCTGAAGGAACGCCGCAACCAGAAGGCCGGCACGCTGTCGGGCGGCGAGCAGCAGATGCTCGCCATGGGACGCGCGCTCATGAGCCATCCGAAGACGATCCTCATGGACGAACCGTCCATGGGCCTGTCGCCGAAGCTCGTCAAGGAGATCTTCTCCATCATCCGCAAGCTGCATGAGCAGGGCATCACGGTGCTGCTGGTCGAGCAGAACGCCAAGATGGCGCTGTCCATCGCCGATCGTGCGTACGTGCTGGAAACCGGCCGTATCACCATGGAAGGCGACGCCAAGGAGCTACTGAACAACGAACAGGTGCGCAAGGCGTATCTGGGCGCATAGCCATCTCCCCGGGCCACTCGGGCTCGGGGGAGTGTCGATATGGAAACGGGCATGACGCATCCGGCATCATGCCCGTTTCCTTTTCCCCGCACCGGGGATGGGCGTTCCCGTGGCAAGAGGGGCGCCGTGGGCCATGCCGTACAATAGGTGAGTCGATTGGCTGAAAGGGAGGTGTCATGAGCGAGATTTGCACGATAGACGACGAATCCCTTGCCCGGGCCGTTGAAATCATCCATGATGGCGGATTGGTGGTCATCCCTACGGACACCGTGTACGGCGTCGCCTGCGATCCGCGGAATATCGAGGCGATCCGCAAGGTGTTCGCGGCCAAGAAACGTCCGAAATACAAGTCGCTGCAGGTGCTGCTGCCGTCGATCGAAAGCATGGAGAAGCTGCATCTGACGTTGCCCGTACCGTTGAATCGGCTGGCCGCCATGTTCATGCCGGGCGCTTTTTCGCCGATAGCCGAAGCGGAGGACGATTGCTCGCTCGCCACCGTGCGACGCGATCCGGTGAGCGGCAGGTCCACGCAGGGCGTGCGCATCCCCAATTCCGCGGTCGCGTTGCGTGTCCTGCGCGCCACCGGACCCTTGGCGGCCACCAGCGCCAACCGTTCCGGCGAGGAAAGCGCGCAGACGGTCCAGGAGGCCAAGGAGGCGCTCGGCGATGCGGTGGACCTGTACCTGGATGGAGGCGCGACGCCCGGTCATGTGGCGTCCACGGTGGTCGAAGCCGATCCGCATGAGCGTGACGGCATCGTGATTCTTCGGGAGGGAGTGATCCGCGAGCCGGTCATTCGCAAGGCCCTGACATTGAACGGCGGTGCGTTGGGCGTATGAGGATATACCTGTTCATTGCCGCGATCGCAGGCGGCGTAACCTACCTGCTCACCCCGCTGATTCGGCATATCGCCATCGAGATCGGCGCCGTCGGCGAAGTGCGCGCACGCGACGTGCACACCATTCCGACGCCCCGCATGGGCGGACTCGGCATGCTCATCGGCTTCACCGTGGCCATGCTGTTCGCCTCGCGCATTCCGTTCATCGAAGGGCTGTTCACCCAATCGCACCAAGCGTGGGTCATCCTCGCCGGCGCCATCATGATCTGTCTGCTGGGAATGGCGGACGATCTGTGGGACCTCGACTGGATGCTCAAACTCGCCGGGCAGCTGCTCATCTCCGTTTTCGTGGCGTGGGGCGGACTGCAGATCATCTCGTTGCCGTTGGGATCGCTCGTCACCGCGTCGCCGAGCCTGTCCATGGCCATCACGGCATTCCTGATCGTCGTGTCCATCAACGCCGTCAATTTCGTGGACGGTCTGGACGGCCTCGCATCGGGCATCGTGGCGATCGGCGGCATCGCCTTCGCCATCTATTCGTACATCATCGCGCGCAACTCGCCGTCGTACGCGTCCATGGCCACGCTGATCGACATCGCCATGGTGGGCATGTGCGTGGGCTTCCTGCTGCACAACTGGCATCCCGCGAAACTGTTCATGGGCGATTCCGGCTCCATGCTGCTCGGCTACCTGATTACCTGCGCGTCGATCGTCATGACGGGCCGTCTCGACCCGGCGTCCATCCACGCCAGCATCTATCTGCCGGTGTTCATGCCCATCCTGCTGCCGATGCTGGTGCTGTTTCTGCCGATCCTCGACATGTGCTTGGCGATCGTACGGCGTCTAAGCAAAGGACAGTCGCCAATGCATCCGGACCGCATGCATCTGCACCACCGCATGCTGCGCATCGGACACAGCGTGCAGGGAGCGGTGCTTATTTTGTGGGGATGGGCCGCTCTGATCGCGTTCGGCTCGATCATGATCCTGTTCTTCCGCGCGGGCTACGTGCTGATCGGATTCCTCGCTGCGGCGCTGCTGCTGACGGTCGCCACGATGTATCCGTATCTGAAGCACCGCATTCCGGAGATTCGTGAGGAGAACGCGGCCATCGAAGCCGATGCGCGTCATGCGTCGGTCGGCCGTTCCCGTGGAGGCAGGTCCCGCGGCGGACGCTGACCGCACGTCCCGCGTTCAAGCGGCGCGGATCTGATGAAACGCTTTGCCAAACGGCGTGCGTAGCGTTCGCCGACAATGGCGTTTTCCGCTTCCGTGGACCGTGTCGCAGTTAGTCAGCACACGTTCATATAGTGGATTTATGGCTACAATTCCTGATATGAATGCAGATTCCACGTTCGCCCCACTTCCTCCGATTTTCGCCCAGCTTGGCCTCGCATATGACGATGTGCTGCTGC
>ERZ808246.1400-NODE-1400-length-17367-cov-4.539279_pt1 | contig 17367 bp, 12 predicted proteins | sample MGYA00521083_ERZ808246 | MGnify/ENA primary metagenome ERZ808246 (study PRJEB31516, sample SAMN03275577) | gut metagenome | biome: mammalia-associated habitat; material: feces | host: Papio cynocephalus | place: Kenya | collected 2012-07-07 ... | reverse complement strand
AATTAATATGATGAATGGACCGACACTTAAAAAGACAGTCAGTGTTACACCGGGAATTAATTATCAGTATGATACGCAGAATGGCGTAAAGATGTATGATCTGGCTAAACTTAGAATTGAGCAAGGAAGCAGTATATTGCCGTTCAATGTGGAAATCAATAAAGCAGCAGCACATAGCGGGGCGTATGGACTTCATGCAGTATCAAATTATGCAAACTGGGTGAATCTGAAATTTGATCCTATTACGCTTGACAATACAAAAAAATACAGAGCAAGCGTATGGGCAAAGGCGGAAAATATTTCACGTGAGATATGGCTGTGTTCGGATAACACAGGCAAGGCAAAGATTGATAATAGCGGTGAGTGGAAAAAGTACAGCTTTGATATAAGTAATACAAGCAGCTTTATTATGAATTTGCAGTCGGCTATGACAACCTTTACGGATTTATATGCAGATGATTTTGCAGTATATGAGCTTGACAATAATGGAGCAGAAATAGGAGAAAATCTTTTGAAAAACGGCGGATTTGAGAATGTCTGCGGAGCAAAAGTAAGCAGTTATAAAAAATATCCACAGAGCGTCATAGCCGATTTTACCGCATATAATTACATAACAAACAAAACGTTATCCACGTCAATCATACTTGCGGTATATGATGATAACAATAAGCTGATTGATGTGACATATGATACAATTGATGTGCCAACATCAATGACAGACACAAAGAATTTGGCAGTACCCTATAAAGAAGGATACAAGGTCAAGGCATTTATCTGGGACAAGGATACAATGATCCCGATAACTGATGTAACGGATATTAATTAAAAAAATAGCGAGGAAGATATGCAATGATTTGGAATAAAATCGAGGTTATGGTAACAGATGAATGGGTTGATGTATCAGAATATTCTGATATAAGAATAAACATCAATGAACATGGGTGTGTTTTAATACAAGCAAAAAACATTCCATTAAAATATGTGCGTCTCATGACAGAAACAGATATGACAGATGATAAAATTCTTGTTTTATCTGACACATGGGAACGAGCATATGGTGACCTTTCATGGAGAACTCCCGAATATCAAAGGATTATGCCATGGTATTTTGCCGTCTTATATAATGAAAAGATACATTGTTTCGGAGTGAAGACACAGCCAAATTCCTTGTGTAGTTGGCAGATAGGAAATGGTAACATTCTTTTGAATATTGATGTAAGAAACGGCAGTAAGGGGATTGATTTAAAAGGAAGAACATTGGAGGCTTGCACTGTAGTTGAACATGAATATTCATGTGATGAATTCAGCGCAGTACAGGATTTTTGCGGAAAAATGTGTGATGCTCCACGTTTACCCAAACATCCAATCTATGGAGGAAATGATTGGTACTGCAACTATGGCAATAATACATTTGACAAAATAATAACTCATACAAAAAGAATTGTCGAATGCTCGCCCAAAGAGGGACAGCAACCATATATGGTTATTGACGATGGTTGGGAACTGTGCCACCATGATAATGGTTCAGATGTATTTTTTAACGGAGGCCCATGGAGGTATTGTAACGGTAATTTCGGAGACATGAAGGAATTAGCTGATGAGATAAAGGATTTAGGTGCAATTCCGGGGATATGGTTCAGACCTTTGTGGACAATTGAAAAAATACCCGAAGATGCTATATTAAGAAATGACGGTATAAAAATAACACTGGATCCGTCTTCGCCCAGTGCATTAAATATCATTTCAAATGACGTTTCGGTATTGAAAAATTGGGGATACAGGCTGATAAAACATGATTTTTCTACCTTTGATATTTTTGGGAAATGGGGATTTGAGACAGATAAACCAGAGAATGAAATAATTTTTTCGGACAAGACGAAAACCACTGCGGAAATCATAAAAAATTTATATCATGTTATTCGCAATGCAGCAGAAGATGATATGATTATTATGGGATGTAATACAATGAGTCATCTGTCAGCTGGGATTTTTGAAATTCAACGGACGGGTGATGATACTAGCGGTAAGGAATGGGCAAGAACCAAAAAATACGGGATTAACACACTTGCATTCCGTATGCCGCAGCATAATAAATTTTATTGTGCGGATGCTGACTGTGTAGGAATAACAAAGCAGATTTCGTGGGAGAAAAACAAACAGTGGTTAGATGTTTTGTCAAAAAGCGGAACCGCTTTGTTTGTGTCGATTGCTGAAGATGCGTATGACGATGAAATAAGGAAAGATATTACTTCCGCATTTAAAAAAGCGGCGGTAAATATGGAATCGTCATTGGCTTTGGATTGGAAACAACACTGTATTCCTCAAAAGTGGAAGAGTAAGTATGGCACAGATGAATATGATTGGGACTGAAGTGAGCAATGGAGGAATAACAATGGAAAAACAATATAAAATGCACGTAATAACAGGAACACATTGGGACAGAGAATGGCGGCACACGGCGGAGCAGTCAAAGCTGCGGCTTATGGATTTGATTGATTCAATCCTTGACATTCTCGAAAAAGACCCCAAATACAATTCGTTCATTCTTGATGGCGGAACAATCGTTTTGGAGGATTACTTTACAGTCCGCCCGGAAAAGAAAGAGTTGATAAAGGAGCTTATAGAGAAGAAAAAGCTCTTTATCGTAAACTGGTACACACTGCCCGAAACCTATACGGTTGCGCCGGAAGCATTAATCAGAAATCTGCTTTTAGGCACAAAAATGGCAAAGGAATACGGCGGTGCAATGAGAGCCGGATATACGGCGACAGGCTATGGTCAGACAAGCCAGTTGCCACAGATTTATGACGGATTCGGTATTGAAACAGCTATGTTCTATCGTGGCACAAATAAATATGAGCTGCCGGAACTGTTTAAATGGGAGGCTCTTGACGGAACTCAGATTTATGTGCATAAGACATTTGATGAGGTAACTCGTACCAACTGGTATTTTTATGTGTACGACCTGATTGCACTCGGAAAAGGCACAAAGGATTTAAGTTATACATATAAAAAGGAATGTGAACCGGTACATCTCTGTGATGATGTGCTTTATGAAAAGGCAATCAAGCAGACGATTGATACGCCGACATTTGACAAGAGCGACGAGGGGCTCAAAAAAGCACTTAAAAATATTACGGATCAGGCTATGCCTTACGCAATAGGAAATCATCTTTTGGCACTTAACATGGAGGACAATGCAGAGCCGCATCCGCTTCATTCGGAAATGGTTAAGGCGATGAATGATATATCGGACGATATTGAAATTGTTCAGGATGATATGGATTCATATATGGATACGATTATTGCAGAAAATAAGGACAAGGATTTATTTGTTCATAAGGGTGAACTTCGGTATGAGGCGGTTGACCTCGGTAGCTGGAGCGGACTCTATGGTGTTACGCATGCATCAAGAGTGAAATTAAAGCTTGTCAATGAGAATGCGGAAACCAACCTTATAAACTTAGCGGAGCCTTTGGCGGCTTTTGCGTCTGCTTATGGTGCGGAATATCCGAAAACAAACCTTGACAGAGCTTGGAAAGGACTTCTTGCAAACCATGCGCATGACAGCATAGTCGGCTGTGCCGTAGACAGAGCGCATGAGGACGCAATGTATAATTTCTCCGTTGCCAAAACTGTGGCGGAGGAAGTTATGGGCAGAAGTATGGTGTCTTTGTTTGAAAAAATAGATACATCAAAGAACTTTAATTTTGATACCGATTTTACTTTTATCATTTTCAATACGCTTGCACAAAGCCGTAAAAGTGTAATTGAGGTTGTAATGGATTTGCCGAAAAATATCTCGTTTGCAGGGACAAACGACTCTGTCGGTGTCGGCAGCGGTGCGGACGCAGGTATGCTGTTTTATGATATTGTGGACGAAAACGGCAACAAAGTTGATTTTGTTGAAATTTCGGCTGAAAATATCAAGATGAGCGTTGAAAGAAAATATGATACCGCAACTGCATTTTCAGCTGTTCGCCGCAGACTGCTTATCAACGTAGACGTGCCGCCGATGGGATATTCGACCTATGCTTTAAGACTTCGTGAACCGGAATTTGTGTATAAATCAACAATCGGAGATAACCGTGAATTTATCGCAAATGATTCGGGAGTTCTGGAAAATGAGTATTTGAAAATTACGCTTAATTCAAACGGTACATTCTCGATGCTCGATAAGGAAAACGGAAAATTGTATGAGAATATGCACTACTTTACCGATGAGGGACAGGTGGGTTCTGCTCACAAATACGTTACACCGGTGAGAAATCCGATGATAACAAGCCTTGGCAATCATGCGGAAATTACACTGATAGAAAACAATGCTCTGCGGGGAATATTTGAAATTAAAATGACAATGGAAATTCCGGCGGCGGCAACTCTTGACGGCCGTGACAGACTGCGTGAAAAGGTGCTTTTGCCGATTACATACAGACTGATTCTCGAAAAAGGCAAAAAATATCTCAGCGTAAAAACCAAACTTACGAACAAGGCAAGGGATCACAAGCTATATGTTAATTTCCCGACAAATATCAATACTGATTTTGATTATGCGGAATCTGCGTTTGCAGTGGAAAGAAGAAGTATTAAGCATAAGGTTATGAAGGATAATACGGAGCCGTTCGCACCATGCCACCCGATGCAGAATTTCTGCGGAGTATCGGACGGTGAAAAGGGTATTGCATTTTTCTCGGGCGGATTGCGTGAATATGAAATTCGTGACGATGCCGCAAGAACAATGGCAATCACACTGCTCCGTACACAGCGAGCATATATGACGGCAAATCCGGATATGACACCCGAAGAATTTGATAAATATACGGGTATGCACTCATTCGGTGACATTGAATATAACTATGCGATTTATCCGCATAAAGGCTCATGGGAGGACGGAAATGTTCAGGAACAGGCATATGATTTCAAGGTAAAGCTGAAAGCAATTCAGGGCGTACCTCATGAGGGCATATTGCCGTGCCGTTACAGCTTTGTTGAAACAAATAACGAAAATATTGTGCTTGCGGCAGTAAAACAGAGCGAAGATAAGATGGGAATTATTATCAGATTGTGGAATAAGTCCGATAAAGATGAAAAGCTTGATGTTACGGTTAATTTTCCGCACAAGGATATTAAGCTGGTAAAGATGAATGAAACCGAAACGGAGCAGACAAATATAATCGGAGCGCATAAGATAATAACGCTTAAAGCGATGATATGACGGAGGAAACAATGAGAAAAATACATCTGATATGCAATGCACACCTTGATCCGGTATGGCTATGGCAAAGAACAGAGGGCATGGCGGAGGCAATGTCGACATTCAGAATAGCGGCAGATTTTTGCGAAAAATATGACGGCTTTGTGTTTAATCACAATGAATCGGTATTGTACGAATGGGTGCAGGAGAATGAGCCGGAGCTTTTTGAAAGAATACAAAAGCTTGTAAAGCAAGGTAAATGGCGTGTAATGAGTGGCTGGTATTTGCAGCCGGACGTATTGATGCCTTGCGGTGAGTCGATTATACGTCAAATAAAGACGGGAAATGATTTTTTTGAAAAATATTTTGGAAAAATCCCCAAAACAGCTATCAGCTTTGATGCTTTCGGACATTCAAGAGGTCTGGTGCAGATTTTGAAAAAGTGCGGATATGATAATTACGCATATCTGCGGCCGAGAGAAAAAGAGTGCGGTCCGTTTGTCTGGAAAGGCTTTGACGGCAGCACGGTTACGGCATTTAAACTTTATGAATGGTACAATACGCCAAAGGGTGAAGCACTTGAACGGATTGAAAGATATAACAAGGATTTCCCCAAAAGACAGCTGAATCTCGTAACATGGGGGATTGGCAATCATGGCGGAGGACCGAGCGAAAAGGATTTAAACGATATTAATCATTTTGCGGAGAAATGCAGTGATACGGAAATTGTTCACTCGGATTTTGACGCATATTTTGATGAGCTTGACAGATCAGACTTGGAGGTTGTCGATAAGTCACTCACACATTGTATGATTGGCTGTTATACCTCTATGGCACGGGTAAAACAGGGACACAGAAGGCTTGAAAATATGCTTTCAATGTGTGAAAAAATGCTGTGTCAAAGCAAAGTTAAATACGATAAAAAACAGCTTGAAGAAGCAGAAAAAGCTTTGCTTTTTACAGAATTTCACGATGTTTTGCCCGGTTCGGCAATCAAAAAGGTTGAAGATGACAGTTTAAGGCTGATAGGATACGGCAGTGAAATTCTCGACAGACTGATTTCAAAAGCATTTTTTAAACTTTGTGACGGTCAGAAAAAGGCAACAGAGGGTGAAATTCCGGTTATGGTATACAATCCGCATCCGTATGCAGTGGGGTCGGATTTTGAAGTTGAATTTCAGATGGCTGAACAAAATCATCCTCGAAACGGTATTTTCAATATCAAGGTCAAAAACGAAAACGGTGAATATATCCCGTGTCAGCTTGAACAGGAGGACAGTGCGCACGGTATGGACTGGCGCAAAAAGGTTGTGTTCCATGCAACAGCGGCTCCGATGGGGATTACACGTTTTGACTGTGAGCTTGAACGTGATATGAATTTCGTGAAAATACAGCCGCATGCCGAGGAAAATAACAGGATTGTACTGAAAAATAAGTATCTTGAAATTGAAATAGACAAAATAACAGGAGAAATTGAAAAATATCTGTTTGACGGCAAAGAGGCTATTCATTCAATCAAATTAAAGGCTTATAGAGATAATGCCGATCCGTGGGGCATGGAGGTTGACAGTTTTTATGAATGTATCGGCGAATTTGTGCCGAAAGAGCCGGCGAGGGTGATTGAAAACGGTGCAGTAAGAACAAAGGTACAGACTGTTTGGGAATACGGTAGTTCATCGGCTGTGATAACATATATATTCTCCCAAAATTCAGAATATCTCGATATGGACGTAAAAATGCTTTCTGCCGATGAAAATGTTATGTATAAACTGTGTGTTGATACGGCGCTTGATAGTACGGCAAAGGCATATTGTCAGACGATGTTCGGCACAGAGGAAACGCATAAACAGGGACGGGAAAGTGTATTCCAGAAATGGTGCGGCTTGAATGACGGTAAAAATTCCGTAAGTGTTCTGAATAGCGGAACATACGGCGGCAGCTTTGAGGATAGCGAAATCAGAATATCGCTTATGAGAACTCCGGTGTATTCCGCACATCCCGTTGACGGCGTGGATTTAGCACCAAATGACAGGATATATAATCATATAGATATGGGTGAGCGCAATTTTGAATTCAGAATATGTGTAAACGAAGAATTTACAGATAGTGAGGCGGAAATATTTAATCAGAAACCGTTTGTTCTGTCATTTTTTCCGTCCGGAAACGGAGAAAGAGCGTATAGCACTGTCAGCATCGATAACAAAAATATTATTCTTTCGGCACTTAAAGCGGAGGAAAACGGTGTATTGGTGCGGCTATATAATTCTGCAAATGATTTGCAGAAATGCAGCTTGCAAGTAGGCGAAAATAATTTTGAAATCACGCTTGAACCGTTTGAGGTTAAAACTGTAATGATAAACGGAACAGATATAACAGAAACAGATATGTTGGGAAGAAAACAGATATGCATGAGATATTAAAAAGTGATTTTTTTGAAACAGGAAAGGACGGAGTGAGGAAAATCCTCACTCCGGACGATAAAAAGATTGACATAGTCGAATTTGACGATAAGAAATTATGTGTTGTGAAAAGCGGTATGGGGTATCCTGCGATTTATCCGATGTATGAAACACACTTTGAGCCGAAAGCCGAGGCGATACTTATGGACTTGGACGGTACAAGCGTGCACAGCGAGAACTTTTGGATGTGGGTTATTGAGCGCACAACCGCACAGCTTATAGGCGATAATAATTTTAAACGTGAAACTGAGGACGAGCCCTTTATTTCGGGACATAGTGTATCAGAGCATTTGCAGTATATGATTGACAAGTATGCAAAAGGTGAAAGCTTGGAATTGGCAAGACAGTATTACTTTGAAATTGTAAACCATGAAATGGACGAGATTTTAAAAGGTAGAGGAAAACAGGACGCATTTACTCCTGCACCGAACTTGAAAGAGTTTTTGTTGACAGTTAAAAAAGAGGGCATAAAGATTGGTCTTGTCACAAGCGGACTCTATGAAAAGGCAATGCCGGAGATAATCTCAGCATTTAAGCAGCTCAATATGGGTGATCCAGTGGATTTTTATGACAGCATCATCACAGCCGGACAGGCTTTAAGAAAAGGTCAGACGGGTACGCTCGGTGAGCTTGAACCAAAACCGCACCCGTGGCTTTATGCCGAAACCGCAAGAGTGGGACTCGGAATGCCATTTGAGCATCGGCATAAAGTGATTGGAGTGGAGGACAGTTCTGCCGGTGTTGTGTCAATAAAGCTTGCGGGATTTAGCTGTGTCGGTATATCCGGGGGCAATATTGACAAAGCAGGCATTGGCGATATGTGTGATTACAGAGTGAACAATCTGGCAGATATTTTGAAAATAATATTATAAACGGAGTATGAAAATGGATATAAAGGATATTTGCATAAGAGACCCGTACATACTGCCGTATAAAGGCGTGTACTATATGTACGGAAAAACAAATCCAACAAATTTTTGTGTATATAAAAGCAGTGATTTAAAAGAATGGTCTGAACCAGAAACTGTGTTTGAAAAAACTGCGGATTTTTGGGCGGACAGAGATTTCTGGGCGCCGGAGGTGCATGAGTACAAGGGCAGATTTTATATGTTTGCAAGCTTTAAAGCGGAAAATCGCCACCGTGCAACACAAATACTTGTATCGGATAAGCCGGACGGACAATTCAAGCCGCTGACCGATATGCCGATTACACCGAAAGAATGGGAGTGTCTGGACGGAACACTGTATATGGATAAGAAAGGTAAGCCGTATATTGTTTTTTGTCATGAATGGACGCAGATAGGCGACGGAACCATTTGTTCTATGGAGCTTTCGAACGATTTAAAAACAGCAGTTGGCGAACCAAAACTTTTATGGAAAGCATCTGATTATTTGGGAACTGTAGATATGAATGAGCAAAATTCAAAGGTAACTGACGGACCGTTTTTATACAGAATGGAAGATGGGGAACTAATATGTATCTGGTCTACATTTACTGAAAACGGATATTCGGAAATTGTATCAAGAAGTGATAACGGTGATATTGGCGGCAAATGGACTTGCGATAAAATACCGTTGTCTGCCCGGCATGGAGGACATGGTATGATTTTTAAAGCAGTTGACGGCACTGCAATGTTTATCATGCATTGTCCGAACGATTCGCCATTGGAAAGAGCGGTAATATATCACATTGAAGAAAGCGGTACAGAAATCAAATTAGCAGAAAGGATAGAATAGTTATGCTGTATAAAAATTTTGAAATACATGGCTGTGCGCAGATACTGGAAGGCGAAAACGGAGGAATTGTTATAAGACGTGTTCCGGAAAATGTATATAACGCACTTGAAACCGATGATGCACGAAGAATGTGCAGAATATCCACCGGAATAGAACTTCGTTTTGTTATAGAAAGCGATGATGCGCTTCTGAAAATAAAAACTCTCGGCGGAATAGGAAGCTTTCAGATATTCAGAGGAAGTATTCAAGGCGCATGGTTTGACAGCGGATTTATAACCGAAGAGGTAAGTGAAATTACAATAAAAAAATCCGAAAATGCAGAAACATTAAAAAGAATTGCAGATGAATTTCATCAACCGTTTTCACCGGAGGTTGTGCGTGTGATTATTCACACCGGCGAATTTGAAATTTTGGGACTAGATGGTGACATTCGTCCGCCGAAATCGGAAGAAATACCCAAACGTACACTTTTGGCATATGGTTCATCCATAACCCATGATTTAGGCGGAGGAGCGGAACAGGGTTGGCTTGCTCAAGTTGGATATAGATTGGGAATGGACACACGAAATCTCGGTATTGCCGGACACTGTCGAATGGAAAAGGAAATGATTGATTATATTGCTGATGAGGGTAAAAATGGTAACTGGGATATGGCAATTGTTTCTATGGGGGTTAACGTACTTTATTGGGAACGAGAAAAGATAGTTCCAAGAGTGACATATTCAATAGAGAAAATAGCAAAAGACAATCCAGACAAACCGATTTTTGCTGTTTCGCTTATTTACACTTCTGAGGATTACAAAGGAGTGTGTCAACCGCTGATTTGGCGTGAGGAAATTGAAGCAGCAGTAAATAGATTGGGACTCCCCAATGTAACATATGTTAATGGACTTGATTTAGTAGGGAATATATCATTTATATCTGCTGATGAAATACATCCCGGAGTTTATGGTATCCAAGAGATTGCAAAAAATATGACAAAGTTTATAGAAGAAACGGAGGCAAAATAAATGAAATATGTAGTTGTAACAGATTTTATAAATAATGACAGCAAAAAAGATATTTCGGGGGAAATACAAAAAATCATTGATGATAATCCGAACAGAACAATATTCTTTCCTGATGGAGAGTATTATCTTTCAAGACCTATATTTACACCTGCTGATCCCAAACTTAGCGTATCACTGAAGTTAAGCAATTATGCTAAAATTATTGCAGCAGAAGACTGGAATGGTGATGGTGCACTTATAAGACTGGGCGGGAAAAATTTTGCAAACGATATAAGAACAAGTGGCAGTAATTACTTTTTAGAAGGAGGAATTATTGATGGCTCAGGCGTTGCCGATGGAATTTCGATTGACGGCGGAAGAGAGACGGCGGTGCGTAATGTATCAATAAAGCATACAAGAATAGGTATTCATGTTAAAAAAGGTGCAAACAACGGTTCAGCCGATGCTGATATATTTGGAGTGAATATAGTCGGAAACAGAAAGCAGGATTCAATCGGTTTGTTAGCGGAAGGTTGGGACAATACATTTACCAATATGAGAATTTCCGATGTATTTATAGGTGTCTGGCTTAAATCCAGCGGAAATATTCTGAGAAATATTCATCCGCTTTACACATTGGATTACGAAGATTTTGAAAATAGCTGTGGATTTATCAGTGATGCCGGAAAACCTGATAATTGGTTTGATTTTTGCTATAGTGATCAGTTTGCAATTGGATTTCTTATCAAAGATCACATTGTTATGCAGAACTGTTTCTGTTTTTGGTACTCTCCTCGTGAAAAACAGCATATTGGTATAAAAGCAGTTGGAAAGTTCAGAAGTATTGTTTCTAATTTTACGGTGGGATTTTGCGGAAATGATGCAGAAAATGCTATTCTTAAAGAAGATGAAAAGGGAGGAAACGGGATTATACAAAATGTAATTGCAAATCGGGATATGATAGATGATTTTTCTTATGAGACTTATTTGCAAGGAACATTCATAAGCTAATATATTTCGGAATTAAGGAGCTGTGGTTACAGCTCCTTATGACTTATATACAGTTCAGAGTTTCTTCTGCCAAAATGATGTCCTCATCACAGGGCAAGTTTTTAGGTAGTGTATTGTTCATATCAAGGGCGGAATATTTAGAAGCATAATAATTGTGATACGGCAACACTCTGATTCTTATGATATTACTGAGTTCTGATAAAAACTTTCCAATTTTATCAATTTGACCATCATTATAGCCGGGGATATACGGAATCCGTATTTCACTTTTTGCTCCGCAGCTATTCAGATATATAAGATTATCGAGTATCATTTTATTTGACTGACCGGTGCATTTGATATGCACATCCTCATCTATTGCTTTTATATCATATAGAAATGTATCAGTGTATGGCATGACTTTGTCTATTGCCGATCTTGGAACAAATCCGCAGGTATCAACGGCGGTATTTATTCCGTTTTGTTTCATTGTTTTTAAAATTTCACAGCATGCCTCACTTTGGAGTAGGCACTCACCGCCAGATAATGTAATACCTCCTGCGCTTTCGTTGTAAAAATCTCTGTCTTTAAGTAAAGCCGTACAAATTTCATTCGTACTCATTTTTGTACCGAATATTTCAAGAGCGTTTTGAGGACAAATGGCAGCGCATTTTCCGCACATAGTACATTTTGTTCTGTCTATCCTATGAATGTTTTCCGAAAAAGTATGACAACCGCAAACCTCCGCACATTTTCCACAGTTAATACATTTATGCCTGTAGAATGCAAGCTGGTGTCTGGGTGAGAGTGTTTCGGGATTATGACACCACAGGCATTTCAGCGGACAACCTTTAAAAAATACGGTTGTGCGTATTCCATCGCCGTCATGCACAGCAAAACGCTTTATTTCAACTATATTTGCATTCATTGTGTTTCCTCCTCGCTTGTATGTTCTTTATATGCTAAAACTATTCCTGCCGATATTAAAACAAACGCAATTGGATATTGTATCTGAAATATATTTTCTTTAAGCAAAATTGCACTGAATATACATGCGAAAAACGGTTCTGCAAACTTTATAATAAAGAGCTTTGATAACGGTATTTTTTTCTGAATATAAAAGAACAAGGTATACGCAGTTGTCGAAGCGAAGCAGATATATGCAAACACTGTAGATGAATATGCATTAAAATCAGGTATTTTGCCTCCCATAACCAATGCCAATACAAACAGTAAGATACCACCGATAAATTGTGATATTCCTGTTACCCAAAGAGGTGATGTGCCGTATACACTTTTTTCACTCATAATCAGAGATATTACGGTGCATAAAGATGCAAGCAAAATAAGAATATCGCCTTTTGATATACCATTCATATTTCCTCCTGCATTTATTATAAATATTCCGCAAAAACCGATAACAGCTCCAAACATTTTATAAATACTGAACTTTTCGTATTTAATAAACAAAAACGAAAAGCAGGCGTATATCAAAGGGCTTAACTGTTTTAAAATGGCGGCTTTTGAGCTGTCTGTCATAGTAAGACCTACGTAGACAAATGCATAATGCAAGACAACGGAAAATAGCCCTACGTAAAAGAGATTTAATATACTTTTTCCTATAGGTTTTTCTAATCTTGCACCGGTAAAGAAAGCGATGACACATCCAATTATTCCGCATACGGAAAAACGCATTGCTGCAAGCATTAGTATGTCACCTATACGCTCGGTATTAATCGAAAATGCGTTATAACCGATTTTTACAAATGGGAAAAGCGATCCCCATAAAATCATCGGAATAATAGGCAAAACGATGTTTAAAAAATTTTTAGTTTTCATACTAATTACAGCCCGTTATATGGCCTTCTATCCCCCTTGCTTATTTTATGTTTTCGGCTCTTGTGATGTATGTATTTTGCTCCTTCTCACTGAGGTTATTCCATAATACATTCCATCCGCATACACGAACTTGAAGATTTTGATACTTTTCAGGATGTTTTTGAGCATCTTTTAGGGTATTTACATCGAATATATTGAACTGCATACACATTCCGCCATGTTTCATATATGTAAATAGCAGGCTTTTCATTATGCCCATGCCTTCATCACCTGAAACCGCAGATGGGTGAAGCATAATATCAATACAGTAGCTTTCACAATATGAATACGGTTTTGCGGCAATGACTGAATTTAATAAGGCGGTTACGCCGTTTTTGTCCATGCCCGGACAAGGTGAAGCGTTCTTTGATAATTCTTCTCCGTTGTACCTGCCGTTAGGACTGGCTGTGGTTTTTTCGCCTTCCCAGACAAATTCCATCGCAGAATGAATACTTGCCTTGTACACTCCGCCACGTGCATTGGGTCTGTTGTTTATTTTTGTTGTATAGTATGAGGAAAGTGCTTCTGCATATATATCAGCTTCGGGATCGTTGTTCCCGTATTTGTGCTTGCTTTTATTTATTTTTGTACGTAATTCCTCATATCCTACCCAGTTACTATCCAATGCAGACTTCAATGTGTTGAGAGACACAGTCTTTTTTTCGTAGACAAATTCTTTAATTGCCATCAGAGAATCAACCAAATCGGCAAAACCACTGTTTAAAACAGAAGAATTATTAAATTTTACACCGTTTTGGTAAGCGTCTGTACCTTTTTTTAAAGCACCTTCTATTGTAGCGGAATACATATTTGACGGATTTATGAAAGCAAGATATTTTTCATATGTTGAAGAAACAGAGATGGTTGTTTCAATCAGATTTTCCCACTGCTTCATTACAGCATTATAAAATTTATCAAAGCTTGTGAATGTTTCAAGTTCTCCGGTTTTAAGCCCAAATTGTTTGGAAATTGTTTTATCAAAGCCATTGTTCAGAACATATTCGACAGCTTTCAGGGAATTGATATAACCTGTGCCGGTTGACACCTCATTTGCTCTTACGCCTGTTTCATAACAACCACGTATGTCCATATTAAGTGCTTCATCATATGTTGCTCCGTATGTCATTGCAGCTTTCATCATACCGGGTTCACAGCAGAATACAAAACAACTTTGTCCTCTGCGTATCATATCAAAGACCTTGAAGATTAGTTTGTCGGGGGTGTTTTTATTAACCTTTATTTGAATTTTCGGATTGTATATTCCAAGCTCATCATAAACATCAAGTATGTCATAGGATAATTCATTGTATTTTGTGCTGCCATCCGTGTTTGTGCCACCCATATAAAACGGCTGTCCCCAGTAATTGCCTATTGCTGACCATTGCATAAGAAAATATCTTAGAAAGTCTTTTATTTCCTCTCTTGTATATGTACCGTTTTTTAAGTCGTTTTTATAGAATGAATACAGAGTGTTATCAAGGCCGTTGCCAAGTGATCTGACCTGGAACGAATCGAAACATTCCGAAAGCATAAAGTAAACATAGATTATCTGCATTGCTTCATAAATATTCTGCGGAGAGCCGTCACGGATATGACAAAGACATTCGGCAATTTTTTTTGCTTTAGGGTGAGTTTTTGTCAATGCATATTTATAGAGTCTGTCGATTAAATCTATTATGGCTGTGTATTCAATTATAATTCCATCAAAGAACGCCTCTGTTTCAGGGGTGAGCGTGTTATTTTTTCTGTGTAGCTCTTTGTATTTTTCAGCACGTTTTTTTAGTCCCGAAAAACCTAAATCGAAAATAGAATCCCAGTCAGGGACAACATGATCAAAGTCCGGCCAGATTGCAATTGCCCCGGATTCGTTCATGTCGTGCATTTTTTCTTTTAATTCGGGAAGGATATTATCAAAGACTTCATTATTCCACTTATCTTGCGTTATACAGTTTGCAAGCCGATTCACGCTCCAAAATCCTACAAAGAAATCATGCTCATTTATACCGATTTTTGTATTTTCAAGAACATATTTAACAGCATATGCCTTTGCAACAGGATGAGGGAAATCTCTTGTTTGTTCATAGAGTTTTGCCAAACCGTCCTTGATTTCTTCATCTTCAAGACCGGTGCTGTTATCGTAATCATATCCGTGATATGCCATTCGGGCATATGGATTAAACGGCTCATCTGTTTTATGGTATTTATTTTCTATAAATTTTCTGTCTTGATTAAACATGATAAATTCCTCCTGTAATTTATATTTGATTTTTCAATATAAAAGATAGCACTAATATCCTGTTCCGTCAATGAACATTTCAAAACGTATTGACTGTTTCAACACAAAATGTTATAATACTTACAGGGGCTGATGTTCATGAAAAAGTTTTTTGAATATAATTTTAATATAAGTCAAATAGTTTTCGCATGCTATGTTCCAAAAGGCGAGGGCGCTGCAATTCACAAAAATAGGGCATCGCATGGGTTGGCGTTGCATATATCAGGAAATAAGAAATATACCTTTGAAGGGAAAAATATACTTTATACGGGAAAGAATGATATTATCCTTATGCCGGAACATTCCAACTATATAGTGGAGGCAAAATGTCCGGGAGATTGTTATGCTATAAATTTCAAAATCGCAGATACTGTTTCTTTTGAGCCGTTTGTTTTTAATATAGGCGATTTGGTAACAGACAAATTCAAGTCCGCTGAAAAAGCATTTCGCTTGAAGTCATCGGGATATGAAATGCAGTGCAAAGCAAGCTTATATTCAATAATTTGCTCCATGCTCGGTGAATACGAAAAAAAGTATGTCCCAAAAAGTACAGCGAGCATTATTGAGCCGGCAATAGAATATATCCACAAAAATTATACATCGGAAAATATAAGCGTAGAACGTTTGGCAAATTTATGTGGTATAAGTACAACCTATTTGCGGAACATTTTTTTGAAATGCAAAAATACCACTCCAATAAAATACATAAATAACCTCAAACTTTCAAGAGCAAAACAACTTATTGTATCTGATTACTACTCTATTCCAAAGATTTCTGAACTCTCAGGATTTGGTGATGAAAGCTATTTTTGCCGTTATTTTAAGAAGATGACGGGCATGACAGCAACAGAATACAGACAAAATGCAAGAAATACCGATAAGTAGCTTTTCAATCCCTGCCAATGCTCTTCTTGTATTCGGCCGGAGTAGTGCCGGTTTCGTTTTTGAAAACCTTGTAGAAATAGTATATATCCGAAAAACCGCACATTTCAGCAATTTGAGAAATACTGAAATAATTTGTGCTTATGAGTTTTTTTGCGTAGTCAATTTTCAGACCGGTAAGATATCTGTTTGGAGTCAATCCGAAACAGCTTTTGAAAAGCTCATTAAAACGTCTGCGTGAGAGTGAACTTTGCTTTGAAGCCTTTTCAAGACAGTTATTTTCTGTAAAATGTGTGTTTATATACGCTTCAGCATCAGTCATTCTTTTATCCTTAGGGAAGTAAGATTTTTGGTATATTTTATTTAATTCCGAACACAAACAATATAAATCCGACATCAAACCGAGTTCGTTAGTTTTTGATAGAAATTCTTTTTCAACCAGAGTCAACAGACGCACAATTTCATTTGATTTTGCTGTTTTTATGCAAAAACTTTCAGTATCAATCGGTTCATATGTTGTAAAATGGACTGAAAAAGCCACGCCTTTTTCCAATACCTTTACTCTGTAATCATCTTTTTGGTTTAAAAAATATACACAGCCTTCACTGATTGTAAATTTATGATTTTTTAAATAATGCACAGCACTACCGGAAAGATGTATACCTATTATATGATTATGCCGATTTTGTGTCGTAAAGTTCATTTCCTCGGCAGTGTATTTTATAACACAATCAATTTCCTTAATTTTCAAACTGCTAAAATCCAAATTTCTCATTCCTTACTGGTTTATCTTAAATATATTATATCATAAAAACATAATTTTGCAAATGTTTATTTCCCTATTTTACAATTTTTCTTGATTTTTCATTTACAGTTAAAAAAGAATTATGTACACTGTAATCAATAAATTAGGTGATTGTAAAACAGATAAGAATTCATAAGAAATACAGTCATCTTACAGAA
>ERZ808246.1398-NODE-1398-length-17374-cov-5.510595_pt1 | contig 17374 bp, 8 predicted proteins | sample MGYA00521083_ERZ808246 | MGnify/ENA primary metagenome ERZ808246 (study PRJEB31516, sample SAMN03275577) | gut metagenome | biome: mammalia-associated habitat; material: feces | host: Papio cynocephalus | place: Kenya | collected 2012-07-07 ... | reverse complement strand
CTTGGAGCAACCTGCCGGATGATGACTGGAAGATGCAGGACGACTATAGTTGGGTGATTGGTGAGTTCGTTTGGACGGGTTACGATTATCTCGGCGAGCCAACGCCATACGATACCTATTGGCCTTCACGTAGCAGCTACTTCGGCATCTGCGACCTTGCTGGTCTTCCTAAGGATAGATATTATATGTATCGTGCCCATTGGAACGAGCATCAGCATACCACCCACTTGCTGCCTCATTGGAACTGGCAGGGCAGAGAGGGACAAGTTACCCCTGTGTATTGCTACACTGATGGTGTGGAGGGCGAACTCTTCGTCAATGGCAAGAGCCAAGGCAGGGTCAAGAAGGACAAGAGCAGCCGTCTCGACCGTTATCGCCTTCGCTGGAACAACGTGAAGTATGAGCCAGGCGAGATTCGTGTGGTAACATACAATCAGTATGGCGATAAGGTAGGCGAGGACGTGAAGCGCACGGCAGGCGAGCCAACCCAGTTGCAACTCATAGCAGAATGTCCTGACAATCCTGACTCTGGCGTGGCTTGCATGGTGGAAGGTTGTACCATCGAACACGGAACCACGCTGAAAGCAAATGGCAATGACTTGGCTTTCATCACGGTGAGTCTATTGGATAAGGATGGCAATGAGTGCCCGTTGGCTGATGATGAGTTGACCTTCGAGGTTACGGGTGCGGGAACCTTCAAGGCTGCTTGCAATGGCGATGCCACCTCGCTCGAACCTTTCACGCAGCCACAGATGAAACTCTTCTCGGGCAAGTTGGTTGTTATCGTACAGAGCAAGATGCAGAAAGGTGACATCACGCTTACGGTAAAGGATGCCAAGAGAGGCATAAGTAAAAGCATCAACTTGCTTAGCAAGTAAGTTTTTATCCCCTTAGCAAGTATTTATTATTCCTGATAAAATCTTGCTTTTAGGTCTTTGTTTCTATATTCAAAGTCTTTGAATGTAGAAACAAAGACTTTGAATATAGAAGCAAAGTCTTTGAACCAAGACTTTTCCCTATAGCGAAAACTTTATCTTAGGGTTTCGGGAACATCTTCTTCCGCATTCATCTTCAACTGCATAAGGATAAATAACCTTTTCTTTGTATTTTTAGCCAAGAATGTTTGGAGAAAAGCGCAAGAATGTGTAAATTTGCACACATGAAGAAAACTCTGGAATATATCAAACATATTGGCATAACGATCATTGTGCTCTTGTTTTGCTGTGCCGTCCAAGCGCAGCGATTCGTCAGCACCTCCTTGGAGGGGGCGCAGACGGTTTGCGCCATTACGCAAGATAAGCAAGGTATGTTGTGGGTAGGTACCGACAACGGACTGTATAGCTATGATGGTTATCATAGTTATCGCCATTACATCGACCAGTCGCCCACCAATACCCGTGTCAATGCACTGGGATGGGAAGGTAACACCTTGTATCTGGCTACAGGCAACGGTATGCTGACCTTTGATATAGATACCTATTCCTATTCATCTACTTCGCTTTCGTCTTCGCATACCAAGAAAGGTAACTCAGAGCTGAGAGTCATCGACTTGGAAGGGGTGAAGAATCAGGGGAAGGACCGTTATGGCAGTGATGTCTATGCCTTGTTGCATACGCCCAAGGGACAGCTCATGGGTACGATTGATGGACTTTTCTTAGTGAAGAGTGAAGAACGAAGAGTGAAGAATTCATCAGCTGTCGGTAAGGGTTCTTCTCTTGCGGAATTTTCTGCAAAGCAGATTGCTCTTCCTGTATTGAAGCAACCGCTTGTCAATGCCTTGGCTTACGATGCCAAGCGGCATTGCTATTGGATAGGTACGGAGGGTGCCTTGTATTGCGCCGACTTGCAACTGAAGAACTTTTCCCAAATAGCTTCCTTGGAAGGCAATTCCATCAAGTGCTTGGCGGAGGAAGCGAATGGCAATCTCTACATCGGTACCGACAATGGTCTCTATCGCATGGCGATGGACAATACGGTTACTCACTTTGTGCATGATTCCAGGGATGCCTCTACCATCCCCAACAATATCGTGTGGGCTTGCTATGTGGATCGATGGCAAAACGTGTGGATAGGTACCGACAATGGACTTTCTCGGTTTGCAACTCATACTTATTTTCAATATACTTCGCTTGACAAGGTTACCTTTTCGGGGGAGGGCAATTGCTTGCATGCCATGCTCCAAACCCGCCAGGGTGAGTGGTGGATGGGCGGCACCAATGGTTTGATACATTTTGTCTCTACGGCTGGTTTCGCCCAGGGTGGTGCTACTTACAATGATGTGGCTTGGTATAAACAAAACAGTGAAGCGAGTCGATTGATGCATAATCGTGTGCGCAAAATCTATGAGGATAGGGAAGGAGATGTGTGGATATGCACCGACCATGGCATCAATCTTTATGACCGGAAGATGAAGCAAATGCGCAACTTCATTGTATATGATAAGACGGGCAAGTATTCTACCGCCTGGGCTTACGATATATTGGAAGACTCGAAAGGCAGACTTTGGATGGCATCGTATATGGGCGGTGTCTTCGTCATCGACAAACAACGCTTGTTAAGCGAGATGGCCAGCCGAAAGAAAGAAACTGTCACAACGACCACGGGGCATATCGCCGATTATCATTTTTCAGACCGGGGTAAGAATGCTTTGTCGGGACTACACATCGGACAGATTGTGATGGATGGAAAAGGACAAATATGGGCTTCTACTTACGATTGCCTAGACTGTATTGACCCTGTCAGCATGAAGGTTAGCCACGTAGGGCAGACGAGTGCCATCAACTATTTGTTGGCAGATAAGCAGGGGAATGTATGGGCAGGCTGCAATGGCAAGGTAAGATGCTACAAGGTCAACTCACCGAGACAAGGAACGACTTATGCGACCCTGGAATGGAATGTAGGAGGAAAGGTCAGTACGATGTGCGATGTGAAGGGCAAGATTTGGGTCGTGTGTGGCAAGGAGTGCAGTGTACTCGACATGAATGGAGAGAGCTTTCGGTTTGTCGTTCCGTCGATTACTCCTTTGACGATATTTGATGATGCCGATTCCCATTGCGTGGTCATGGGTGGCAATGATGGTTTCGTGGCAATAGATGAAGCTATCGCCAAAACACCTGTCAGTCAGGCATCTCTGATGTTGGCAGGCATCATCGTGAATGGTAAGCAAATGCAGAATAGCGATGGAGATGCGCTATCGCTCAAGGTGGCTCCACGTGAACTGAGGCAGCTCACCTTGGCAAGTGATGAGAATAACTTCACGCTCCAGTTGACCGACCTTCCGTTTGCTAACCATCCTTCCTGTGTTTATGCTTATCGCCTGGAGGGAAGCGACCACGACTGGCAGTATAAGTCGGATGGAAATATCGACATTACCTATAATGGTTTGCCACATGGCGATTACCATCTCACGGTGCATGTCGTGGATGGCGAGGGGAACATCGGTGATGAGGTCTATGCGCTCGACATCTGCATCTTGCCTCCTTGGTATCTTTCTGCTTGGGCAAAGATGGTGTATCTCTTGCTGGCGATAGGCTTGGCTTGGGGCATCATGAAGTTTTATCTTACGAGAGAACGCTTGGCGGAGGAACGCCGCCAAAAGGCAGAGATTCTCGAACAAGTGGAGGCTCGTATGAACTTCTTTGCTAGTTTGGCCAAGAGACTGAAGGCTGCCGTGGCTCATCGCTCGTTTGATGAAATCACGGACTTGGTCAATCATTCGTTGGAGATGGGCACAGGAAACATCTCGTTAGCTCGTCAGGACAAGATGGCTACTACAGAAAACAATGATGGAACTATCGAATCAAAGGACACAGAAGAATCCCAAAAACAGGAAAGTCCTGTCTCTCCTGTGTTGAGTGAGGCTGACCAGCGCTTGTTGAAGGAGATAACTGAGGCAATCGAGCAGCACATGATAGATTCCGACTTCAATGTCACCACCTTGCAGGAGACGATAGGCATCGGTGGCAAGCAGTTGTATCGTAAGTTGAAGGCGATGACGGGCATGACTCCTGTGGAATATATCCGTGACATGAGGATGAAGAAGGCTGCGTTGATGCTCAACGAGGGCAAGTTTAGTGTGTCGGAGGTGATGTACACGGTGGGCTTCTCCAATAGCAGCTACTTCTCGAAGTGCTTCTCCAAGGTGTTTGGGATGACTCCGACGGAATACATGAGAAAGTGAAGAATTTAAGTGAAGAGTGAAGAACGAAGAGTGAAGAATTCATTTGTAAGATAAAGACTGTTATTGATAAAATAGAGACTGATGAAAAATCCGATATTGACCATAACTGGTTCTGATAGTACAGGTGGATCGGGCGTGCAGGCAGACATCAAGACGATTTCTGAGTTGGGCGGCTATGCCGTGTCGGCGATAACCAGTATCACTGTGCAGAACACCTTGGGTATCCAGGAGTTCTTTGACATCCCGGCGGAAATCGTGTCGGGACAGATAGAGGCCATCATGAACGATATTCAGCCCAATATCGTGAAGGTAGGTATGATTAGAAAGGTGGAGACGCTGGAAGTGGTCATCGATACCTTGACCAAGTACCGCCCTGACTATATCATCTATGCTCCGGCCATCTGGTCGAGCAATGGCGATGCGTTGATGACGGAGGATGTGGTGAGCCAAATCAAGTATCGCCTCTTGCCGCTCTGTTCGGTGGTCGTGGCGAGAAAGAAGGAGAACGACATCATCTTGCAGGACACCAGGCTGCTTCGTATGGCGGAAAACAAGGGATTGAATGTCTTCCTGCTCGACAATGCCAACTCGCATGGTCTCATCAACCGCTTTTCCTCCGCCCTTGCCGTGTATCTCAACCAAGGCAAGAAGATGGAGGATGCCTTGGCAATGGCGCAGGACTTCATCAATGTGGAACTCTCTCGTGAGGGCAACCTGCAAGGCAGAAGTCCGGAACTATATAACCAGTTTATCTCGCAAGTGAATAACTTCTGCCGTACCTATAGCGATGTGCATTTCTATGCCGACCAACTCAACGTGAGTGGTCGTTACCTTGCCCAGGTAACTCGCCGCATCTCTGGCAAGACCCCGAAGGCCATCATCGATGAATATATCGTGAAGGAGATAGAGCGAGAACTCTCCACAACGACCCATACGGTGCAAGAAATCGCCAATACTTTCGGCTTCTCGTCGCAAGCCCATCTCACGAAGTTTTTCAAGAAAATGAGAGGGTTAACGCCTTCGGAATATCGGAAGAAGTAATGAAACTTTTCAACCTCTACGGTTGAAATCGTTGATACGCCCTGAAAGGGCAGAAGCTCTAAGCCCAGGGCAACGCCCTGGGTAATAGTTGCAGCAATATGTCGCTCTGTTACAACCCAGGGCGTTGCCCTAGGCTTGGAGCTTATGGGCTTTCAGCCCGTCTCAACCATACAGTTCGAAACTTTTTATACATTTGGGAATATCCCTTATATATATGCGAAACGTGCTTTGTACAAAATGACGCAAAGTTTATAATAATTGGAACACTTTTCTCTTATTTCATCAAAAAGTGTTTCCTTTGCAGCCATAAACAATAAAATAAATAGAATTATGGCAGAAAATAGACAAGAATTGAACCGCAACTTGGCTCAGATGCTCAAGGGTGGTGTGATCATGGACGTAACAACTCCAGAACAGGCAAAGATTGCCGAGGCAGCAGGTGCATGTGCAGTAATGGCTTTGGAGCGTATTCCAGCCGATATTCGTGCGGCAGGTGGTGTGTCTCGTATGAGCGACCCTAAGATGATCAAGGGTATCCAGGAGGCAGTCTCTATCCCTGTGATGGCTAAGTGCCGTATCGGTCACTTCGCTGAGGCTCAGATTCTTCAGGCTATCGAAATCGACTATATCGACGAGAGCGAGGTGCTCTCTCCAGCAGATAATGTTTATCACATCGACAAGACTAAGTTCGACGTGCCTTTCGTTTGTGGTGCCAAGAACTTGGGCGAGGCACTTCGCCGTATCGCCGAGGGTGCTACAATGATTCGTACCAAGGGTGAGCCTGGAACTGGTGATGTGGTTCAGGCTGTTACCCACATGCGTATGATGCAGAGCGAAATCCGCCGCTTGGTTTCCATGAGCGAGGATGAGCTTTACGAGGCAGCCAAGCAGTTGCAGGCTCCTTACGACTTGGTGAAGTACGTTCATGAGAACGGCAAGTTGCCAGTAGTAAACTTCGCTGCTGGTGGTGTGGCTACTCCAGCCGACGCTGCCCTCATGATGCAGCTCGGTGCCGAGGGTGTATTCGTAGGTTCTGGTATCTTCAAGAGCGGTAACCCAGCTAAGCGTGCCCAGGCTATCGTGAAAGCCGTTACCAACTACAACGACCCTAAGATGTTGGCTGAGTTGAGCGAGGACCTCGGCGAGGCTATGGTTGGTATCAACGAGCAGGAGATTGCCTTGTTGATGGCAGAAAGAGGTAAGTAATGAGAATAGCAGTCTTAGCATTACAAGGTGCCTTTGCTGAGCACAGACAGAAGTTGGCTCAGTTGGGCGTGGATAGTTTCGAGATTCGCCAGTTGAAGGATTGGGACCAACCGAAGGATGGTCTCATCATCCCTGGTGGTGAGAGTACCACCCAGGCGAAGCTCTTGAACGAACTCGGTTTGATGGAGCCTGTGAAGAAGGCGATAGCGGAAGGTCTGCCAGTCTATGGCACTTGCGCCGGCTTGATTCTTCTCGCCAAGAAGATAGAGGGCGAGCCAAGCAAGCGCATCGCTTCGATGGATATCACGGCTTTGAGAAATGCATACGGTCGCCAACTCGGCAGCTTCTATGTAGAGGCTCCGATGAAAGGCATCGAGGGCAACATCCCTATGACCTTCATCCGTGCTCCTTATATTAAAGAGGTATGGGGTGATGCCGAGGTGTTGGCTCAGGTAGATGGCAAGATTGTGGCTGCTCGTCAGGGCAACCAACTCGTCACCGCCTTCCATCCAGAGTTGAATGACAGCTTGGAGATACACAAGTATTTCTTGGGTATGTGCAAGAAGTAATATTGGAATAAAAAACGCAGTAGTACTTCAATCTTGAATGAAGTACTACTGCGTTCGCCCATGAAGTACTACTTCTTTGTTATATGAAGTACTACTTCGATAGCAGATGAAATTGGCTGCATTGGCCAATGAAGTTATATAGCTCTGTTTCTTATAAGTGACAAAATTGATACTTTAACTGTTTATGTTACTTATAAGAAACAGAAATCCTATGGCATTTTCAGTCATTCGGTAGGAAAAGTGTTGCTTTTGATAAAAAGTTCGGTAGGAAAAATGTAATTTTCCTTGGAAGTTCGGTAGAAAAATTGTAACTTTGCAGTTGAAAACACTTAATATCAGTAACTTATGTATAGAAACATCATAAACCAACTAAAAGAGTGGAAAAACAAGGAGCATCGTAAGCCTCTTGTGTTAGCTGGCGCACGCCAAGTAGGCAAGACTTTTATGCTTACGGAATTTGGCAGGCAAGAATTTGAAAACGTTGCTTATATAAACTGTGATGATAACAGTATGGCGAAAGATTTGTTTTTGCAAGACTATGATATGCAACGTATCATCCTTGCCATAGGTGCCATCACTCAGCAAACTATTACTCCAGGTAAGACCCTCATTATTCTTGATGAAATTCAGGAGTTGAGAAGAGGCTTGGCTGCCCTCAAATATTTCTGTGAGAAAGCTCCAGAATATCATGTAGCTGTGGCTGGCTCTCTCTTAGGAATAGCTATGCACCAAGGGGAATCCTTTCCTGTCGGAAAAGTAGATGTTCTCAATATCTACCCAATGACTTATGATGAGTTTTTGCTTGCCAAGGGAAAACAGCAAATGGTAGATATTCTAAAGAGCAAGGATTGGAATACCATTAAGTTGCTTCGCTCGGAGTATATCAAGATGCTCAGAGAATATTATTTCGTAGGAGGTATGCCAGAAGCCGTCAAGGCATTTGTGGAGACTAACGATGCTATTGAGGTAAGAAAAATACAAAAGAACATCCTTTTTACCTATCAGAAAGATATTTCCAAACATGTTCCTACACGAGAAGCTAATCGTATCAATATGGTATGGCAGTCCATGCCATCGCAATTGGTAAAAGAAAACAAGAAATTTATCTATGGTGTGGCTAAGCCTGGAGCTAGATCTAAAGATTTCGAGACAGCCATACAATGGCTGTTGGATGCAGGGTTGGTGTATAAGGCAGAAAGAGTGAACGAGCCCAAGATGCCATTGAAGTTCTATGTTGACATCAGCAGTTTTAAGCTGTTTCTGCTTGATTGTGGTCTGTTAGGAGCTATGAGTGAAACACCAGCAGATAAACTGTTGGTTGCTGAGAATGGCATGGAAGAATCGAAGGGAGCTTTCACGGAAAACTATGTGATGAGCCAGTTGATAGCAACCAACGATACATCTGTTTTCTATTATAGTAATGATGCTAAGTTGGAGATTGACTTCTTGATTCAGCACGATTGTGATATCGTACCGATAGAGGCTAAGGCAGAGGAGAACCTACGTTCTAAATCGTTATCGACATTCGTTGAACAGCATTCTGGTCTCCATGGCATCCGATTCTCTATGTCTGACTATAGGGAGCAGAGCTGGATGACAAATGTTCCTTTATATGCCGCTTCCATATACTTTTAAGTACGCTCCTCGCCTTTTTATGTCCTTTTGTCCTAAAAAGCGAAAAAATGCGGGGTGGAGAAAAATAAACCAATTTGAACCAATCGACTTTCAATATTTTTTAGTATTTTTGTCGGCCAATAAGTAAATGATACTAACTATGAACATCGAGGACTTATCCATCTTTGGACTTTACAGCCAAAAGGAGAACAAAGTGACCGCCGCTTTGTTGCAAGTTTTGGAATTCGGGGGGGGCAAGCTTGCTCTGCTCGTTCATAAGTAATTTTGCTTATTTCTTCATATTACCGATTATCTTATTGGGAAAATGTCAGTTGAGGTGCAGAGAACCTGTGGCTCAACTGAGTTGGTATATAGTCATCTTTTATTCTTTAAATTTGTGTCAAGTAAATTTGGAGGATAGCGGATGATTATGAAAAATATGGCAATTTTTGTTCGAAGGATATAATCAAATGACAAGTCAGAATTAGGTGTATGAGTGACGAAGAGATAAAAGAGCATAATGACATGGAGGCTGTCAAAGAGATGGAGATGCAGCTGCATGAACAGTTTGCCTCTAACTATAACAATGGATTTAGTGCGACAGTAACTCTATTCTGTACATTATTGGCGGTGTTATATGGCTATGGGTATATATTCTTGCATTCTAATCTGGATTTTACAATAGGTTTGAAAGATTTGTGTAAGGATGGTAAATATGCTTTGGATGCTTTGATCTTTGCAGGAATAGCTGCAACCATAGTTTTGTTTATCATGAAGTATATATGTGCCTATCAAGGTATCTCACAAAGATTAGAGCAATTTGTAGTTTATGCTATACGTTCGAAATATTATGGAGAAAGTCCTATAGACTTAACCCCTCGAATATATCCGTCTAACTATCATCCTTTCAAAGATGATGGTAAAGGCCTACCTATTGGTCTTTATGGTAAATTCATAGATATACTTTGTGGATTTCAATGCTTGGTTGTTGTTAGTATGGTTATAAAGGTAGTGTGTAGCTTGTTAGAAAAAGAGCAATGTCAATTTCAGTATTGTACAGGCTTTTTAGAAATCTTGGCATTCTTTGTCATTTTTGTAATTTGTTATGGGTTATATACAGATGACAAGCAAGAACTTGTCTCTAAATATTATAAGCGATATGGTGAGTATCTTGAATATAAGAAAATTATCTCAAAGTAAAGAATTGTATAAAAAATGAAACGACATTTACATTTTTATCGATGGTTGTTATGCTTGCAGCTGTTTGTAGTTAGCAGTGCAGTAGCATATTCGCAAGGAAAAGTAACAAACCTTGATGAATTGAAAGCAGGAAGCGTTATAAAGATTTATCCTTATGGTCATTATAACGAGTCATCGTTGGCGTTGGCATGTAGTAGATCCAAAGAGTATTTGACATCTTATGCTAAAGCAGGTGATGGAGATGAGTGGACTCTGATAGATGCCGGTGGCGGCTATTACTATCTAAAGAATGAATTGGGATATTATTGGGCTTACCAAGATGAGTCTAATTCTCATTCTTTAGGTTGTGTGTTGGCTGCTAATGCTGCGGTTAAAGTGAAGCTGACATGGGATAGCGAGAATGGAGGCATCTGTTTTTGGAATCAAAAAACTGACAGGGGGTTGAACAATCTATATAGTTATAATTATCAATATAATTGGTATTCGTCTTCTTCGGATTACGACAATGACACGAACAGCACGTTTGACGTGTATTCTTCTTATGGTAGTGGTGAAGACATTGTGCAAAATGGCATAAAATATCGTTTGGATAATAAAAATATGACGGCACAAGTTTGCGCAAATAATTATCAGGGCAACGTTGCCATTCCACAAACAGTAAGTTATAAAGGTAAAGAATATCAAGTTACGTCTCTTGCCAGTAGGTGTTTCAAAGATTGCAGTGGGTTGACTGGTGTATCTTTGCCCGATGGCATCATTTCGTTGGGAGCATATTGTTTCGATGGTTGTAGTGGTTTAATGAGTATCAGTTTGCCAAACAGCGTCACTTCATTGGGAACATGTTGCTTCCAGGGATGTAGTGGGTTGACGGTGATTTATTTGTCCGATGGCATTACTTCGTTGGAAGGATCTTGTTTCAGAGACTGCATTCGATTGAAACATGTAAAGCTGCCCAAAAACGTCACTTCATTGGGAGGTGCTTGTTTCTATAACTGCTCTGATTTAATAAATATTGTTTTGCCCAATAGCATCACTTCGATAGGAAATGCTTGTTTCTACAATTGCAGTAGCTTGCCAAGCATCACTTTGCCTAATGGCATCACTTGTGTGAATGCCAGTTGTTTCTCAGGCTGTAGTAATTTGTCAAATATTACTTTGCCCAATAGTGTTACTTCGTTGGAAATCGCTTGCTTCAGTGACTGTAGTAGCTTGAAAAATGTCACTTTGCCTAATGGCATCAAAGAAATAGGAATCAGGTGTTTCGCTTATTGCAGTAGCTTGGAAAGCATCACTTTGCCCAATAGCGTCAAAGAATTGGGAGAATCTTGTTTCGTGGGTTGCAGTAGCTTGACAAGTATCGCTTTGACGAATAGCGACACTGATTTTATGGGGACAAGCGTCATTTATTTGGAAGATAGATGTTTTGATAACAGATATTTAAAAAAGCTTCTTCTTAGTTCAAAAACTCCTCCTACAACTAGTTCTAGTTCTTTGGAAATGAGTAACATTACCTTATATGTTCCCAAGGATGCATCAAATAGCTATAAGGAGAAATCTCCATGGAAAGATGCGAAAGAAATAATAGAAAGGGGGGCATTAGTCTCTATGGACTTTGGACAGCCAAATGCTTCAGTCGTTAAAACGGAGACGTGCAAACTGTCGCTTAATATCAAACCTTTGGAGGCGGAATACTATTCTGTATGGTGGTCAAGCGACGATAATAGTGTGGCTACAGTCGTACAGAATGGCAATTATCCGTTGGAGGCTATTGTTACTGCGCATAAGGTGGGTAAGGCTACTATTACGGCAATGGCTCGGGATGGTTCGGGTATCACTGCTACTTGTGAAGTGGAGGTCACTCCATTGCTTGTAAATGGCATTGAACCAATCACCACAGGTGTAGTCAAGACTATTCCTACTAAGTTGGAGGCGAACGTTTTACCTGTAGAGGCAGACAATAAGAGACTGTTATGGACGTGCTTGACTCCAGCAATTGCCACAATAACAGAGGAAGGAATAATCACTGGCTTGAAAATGGGAACCGCTAAGGTGCAGGCCACGGCAATGGATGGTTCGAAATTCTCAAAGACCTTTGATGTGGAAATAAAATCTCTTCCTGTCAGTTCTATATCTTTGCCAAAAGAGAGCTCAATTATGAAGACTGAAAGTCGAAAGTTGGAATATATGGTGTCTCCTACAGCTGCCGACAATCAGAACTTGATATGGAATAGTAATCAAGTAGATATAGCAAGTGTAGATGAAAGTACAGGTCTTATCACGGCCCATAAAGTTGGTGATGCTATAATCACTGCTACTGCAACGGATGGTTCTGGAGTTTCTGCTTCTACGACAATTCATGTGACTCCTCTGAAAGTGAGTAACATTGAGATGCCGAAAGAAATGAAAGTCCTCAGAACGACAACAACCACGATTGAGGCAAAAATATCACCTGTGTTGGCAGATGACAAGAAGTTGTCATGGGCTAGTGAAGATAAGAGTATCGCTACTGTGAACCAAGATGGAGACGTGAAGGGACTGAAAGTTGGCACGACAAAGATCACTGCTACAACTACAGATGGTTCTGTATCTGCGTCTTGTAAGGTGACTGTAACTGATGCAACTATCAAACTTTCCACCATGACTATCAAACTTCGTAAAACAGATACCTATACGGAGCAAGCTGTCGCTATTGAGCCAGAAAATATCGAGCACAAGGATGTCGTGTGGAGTACATCGGGCAATGGGGTGGCGAGTGTTGACAAGGATGGCAATGTCACGGGCAATAAGCCAGGAATAGATACGCTCAGATGCTCCCTTGTATATGCAAGTGGCATATACTCGGAGTGTCGAGTGATAGTCTATGACGAGAATGTTGTGTATATTGGCGGGCTTTATTATCTCTTGCATGATGACGGCACAGCAACGGTGACTGGCATTTATGGTGCCAAAGGAAATGGGTTGGATGCAAGTAAGGTCGCACAGTATTATTCTGGTACAATCAATATTCCACGTTCCGTTACCTATAATGGCGTTACTTACGATGTGACTAATGTGGGAAGCTATTCTTTTGCTTGCCAGAACGACTTGCAGAGCGTGTTCATCCCAACTTCTGTAAAGGCCATCGAACAATTTGCGTCAACCAAGGCGGAAAAGTTGCAGATGGTCAACGTGGAGGAAGATAGCCAACTTATCAATATTGGCAACAGTGCCTTCAAGGAATGTACTGGGTTGCGATTCTTCACCTTTGAGGGTACTACCAATAAAATGAAGTCTATTGATGCCTCGGCTTTCTATGGATGTTCCAAGTTGGAACGAATCAAGTGGATAGGCAAGAGCACGCTGACAACGATTGGTGATTATGCTTTCTATAAGTGTGCCTCTCTTAACAACTTGATGATGCCAAACTCTGTGTTGAGTGTAGGAAACTACTCTTTCCGCTATTGCTCTGGACTGGCCGATGTGTCTTTGTCTTCCACTTTGAGCATCATTTATGAGTATGCGTTTGGAGAGTGCGGCTTCAGTCATATCACTTTGCCAGAATCTCTGGTGTCAGTACAGGCAGGCTCGTTTATCAACAATGAGCATTTGCAGGAGATAACGATTCCTGAAAGAATGGAAGGTATAGGCTCTGCTGCATTTGAGAATAACTCTTCTTTGGAAACAGTGACGTTCAGAACGGAAATCAACACAATGACGATAGGCGACAATGCCTTCAATCTTTGTCCTGTCTTGAGCAAGGTCAACATCTCCCATCTGAATAGTTGGGCACATACCAACTTCCAGAATGCCAAAGCTAATCCTGCCAACACCTCACATAATATATATATGAATGGTGTGGAGATTATTGATGTCGTGTTGCCAGAAGGAACAAGATATGTAAACAATAATGCTTTCAATGGATGCTCGCATATCAAGAGCCTTTCGATGCCAAAGACGATAGACCGTATCAATGACAACATCATCTATGGCTGTTCTGCTTTGAAGGATGTCTATTGCTATGCCGAGGATGTGCCAGTGTTTATTGGTACACACGATCCTGCCGACATGGACGATGTGTTTAAGAGTACAACCCTTCATGTCCTCTATGGTAAGGAGAGTGCTTATAAGGCTGATTCTTGGTGGGGTAGATTTGCAAAAGTAGATGGATGTGATGAACCTCAGGTAGAACCAGTCAAGGTGTCAAGCATTACTATTAGCCAGACTTCTGCAACTTTGAAGGTTGATGATACCATACAGTTGACAGCTACAGCTTATCCAACGGATGCCGCCAACCGAAAAATCAAGTGGTATAGTAGCAACGAAGATGTTGCTATGGTTACTGACGAAGGATTTGTTTTGGCGATAGCGGAAGGTTCTTCAGATATTACGGCAGAGGCAACGGATGGTAGTGGAGTCAAGGCTATTTGTCAAGTGAAGGTCGAGAAGAAGCAAGGTCCTGCTGTCATCATCACGCAGTTGGAATTTGAGTCTTCGGCTGTTACCATCGAGCAAGGCAAGCCTGTCCAGCTTTTAGTAAAATACTATCCAGAGAATGCTACCAATAAGCAATTGAATTGGACCTCGGCTAAACCTTCGGTTGCGACCGTAGATGAGAATGGTGTAGTGACAGGTGTTGGTGAAGGTAAGACAATTATCTCTGCCAAGACAACAGATGGGTCAAACTTGACCATCAATTGTGTAGTGACTGTCGTTCCTGCCACTGGTATCGGTAATATCTCCATGGGTGATGTGAAGTTGCTTGTCAAGAACCGTCACTTGCAGGTTATTGGTCTTGCCGACAATGATGCCATCAAAGTGGTGAATGCCATCGGCTATACAGTATATGAAGGTACGGAGCACGAGGTTAATCTCCAGTCTGCTGGTATCTATATCGTGAAGGTGAAGGGCAAAACCTTGAAGATTAGCGTGAAGTAGTGACTCTGTAGTGAATGACATTTAGGAATGTGAACGCACATTCCTAAAGAATGAAATATAAGAACAAGGCGGTGTTCCGAGTAAAATCAGAACACCGCCGTTGTTTATGGGTACATACCTACATTTATTCCAAGATTCTTTTTTATAAAAGAAATATTTGGCAATTTCAATAATTTCCTTTATCTTTGTAGGCAGATTTGAATTCAAACGAAAAAGCGATGATACAGAATGTAAAGGAGGTTCCCTACGGAGTGTCTGACTTTCAGACGATGGTGGAACAAAACTTGTATTACGTGGACAAGACCATGTATATCCCAGAGTTGGAGAATCAGGCTCGCTACCTCATCTTCATCCGCCCTCGTCGTTTTGGCAAAAGCATCTTCTTGGGTATGCTTCATGCCTACTATGATTGTCGTACCAAGAATAAGTTCCAGCAGTGGTTTGGTGATCTTTGGATAGGCAAGCATCCTACACCTTTGCAGGGAAGATATCAGGTGATGCACCTCGACTTTTCGCAAGTGGGCGGTAATATCGACAACTTGGAGGAAAAGTTTAATTTCTACATGGGAGTGCAACTTGATGGCTTCGTGCGCAACTATGCGGAATATTATTCTGAAGAGCTAAGGCAGAAAGTTTATGCTGCTCAAGATGCTGGCGGAAAGTTGGCTTTGATACAGAATGAGGCGAAATATAAGGAATATCCTCTTTATCTCATCATCGACGAATATGACAACTTTACCAACACCGTGCTTAATGAGCAGGGCGAGAAGGTATATTGGGCGATGACTCATGCCGAGGGCTTCTATCGTGACATCTTCAAGAAGTTCAAAGGTTCTTTTGAACGCATCTTTATAACAGGTGTCAGTCCTGTTACTTTGGATGATGTGACGAGTGGTTTCAATATCGGTTGGCATATCTCTACCAAGCCAGAGTTCAATCAGATGCTTGGCTTCTCTACGGAGGATGTTCACGATATGTTCAATTATTATAAAGGTACAGGCGAAGTACGTTCGGATTGCGATGTGGATGCTGTCGTCAACGAGATGAAGCCTTGGTATGACAACTATTGTTTCTCAGAGGACGCATTTTATACGCAGAGCAAGGTGTTCAACTGCGATATGGTGATTTACTTTCTGCGCAATTACATGAGTAGGGGAACGGCTCCAAGGGAAATGATAGACCCAAATACCAAGACCGACTACAACAAGATGAAGAAACTTCTTCAACTTGATAAGATGGATGGCAACCGAAAGGGAGTACTCCGCACTATTGCTGAGAAGGGAGAAATTGTGTCCCAACTTTTTACGACTTTCCCTGCCCATGATGTCACTGACCCAGAGGTGTTCCCAAGTTTGTTGTTCTATTATGGAATGTTGACTATCAAGGGTATCTTGGGTAGCCAGCTCATTTTGGGCATTCCTAATAATAATGTGCGCCAGCAGTATTACGGATTTTTGCGTGATGAGTATCAAGACGTGAGACACTTCAACACGAACGACCTGATTACGATGTACACCTACATGGCATTCGATGGAAAGTGGCGTGAGGCATTGGAGCACATGGCTGATGCTTACGAGAAAGTGTCTTCTGTACGTGATGGCATCGAGGCGGAGCGTAATTTGCAAGGGTTCTTCATGGCATATCTCAGTTTGGATCCTTATTACTATACCGCTCCAGAGTTGGAACTCAATCATGGCTATTGCGATTTCTTCCTCTTGCCAGATTTGACTCATTATCCGACTAAGCATAGTTACATCTTGGAACTCAAGTTGATTCCGAAGAAGGAGAAAGGTATGACCAAGAAGGTGCATGAGGCAAAGATAGCGGAGCAATGGGAGCAGGCTGTAGAGCAAATCAATCGTTATGCAGAGGCTCCAAGGGTGGAGGCTTTGCGTCAAGGCACTCAGTTGCACAAAATCATCATGCAGTTTGATGGCTGGAAATTGTGGAGAATGGATGAGGTGTAAGAAGATCCTAAAAGATGAAAAAATAAGAAAAAGGCGGTGCTCCGAGTGAAATCGGGACACCGCCTTTGTTTATGCTAATCTAGCTATTTTTATTTTTCCGTTGGGATGATTCTTTGTTATAATAACTCAGGCAGTTGGAAGAGCTTCACGCTGTTGCTTCCCTTGATGAGGATGTAATGGTCGTGAGGCTGGTCTTGTTTGATGGCTTCCTTCACTTCCTCCACATTGTGGAACTTGCGATAATTGCAAGGGATGCTTTCAAATTCATCGCCTACCAACCAAACATTCTCCAAACCGGCTGCTTGAAGCTGGTCGATGACCTTTTGGTGCTCTTCGTGACTTACCTCGCCGAGCTCACCCATCTGTCCGAGAATCGCCATCTTGTTAGGCACGTCCATTAGGCGGAAGTTCTCGATGGCTGCCGCCATGCTCGAAGGGTTGGCATTGTAGGCATCTACTACCAACTTGTTATGTGCAGTTTCTTCCAATTGAGAACGGTTGTTGCTTGGAATATAGTTTTCGAGTGCATGGTCTATCTGCTGAGGCTTCACATCGAAGTGGAGACCGATGGTGATGGCTGCAAGCATGTTGTCGATGTTGTAAGAGCCGATGAGGTGGGTCTGCACCTCATGCCATTCCATGCCTTCCTTGCGCCAACGGAACTTGAGGAACGGAGCGCAAGA
>ERZ808246.1397-NODE-1397-length-17388-cov-6.163215_pt1 | contig 17388 bp, 16 predicted proteins | sample MGYA00521083_ERZ808246 | MGnify/ENA primary metagenome ERZ808246 (study PRJEB31516, sample SAMN03275577) | gut metagenome | biome: mammalia-associated habitat; material: feces | host: Papio cynocephalus | place: Kenya | collected 2012-07-07 ... | reverse complement strand
GATACAGAAAAAGAGCGGTAAAAAAATAATTTTTTACCGCTCTTTCGGTAGGGGTAGATACCCCGTGCGGTGTGCGGTTTACATAATCTGTAGGGGGTCGATGCCCTCATCGACCCGCAAAAGCCACGCACGGTGTTGAGTTTCAGCAGGGATTGATGTCCGCATCGACCCGAAGCATTACTCCGACGGCGTACGCTTTTTCCTCAGACTGCTCGGCGTTACACCCGTGTACTTTTTAAATATACGGCTGAAATAATTCACATCGTCAAATCCGACCATTGCCGATATATCCGTAATGCTTTCGGTGGTATTCTCTATAAGCAGACGTGCTTTTTGTATGCGCAGACGGTTTATGTACTCCGTAAACGAAATTCCCATCTCGCTTTTGAACATATGGCAAAAATAATATTCGCTCAAAAAACACCGCTTTGCAAAAAATGACGCCGAAAGCTTTTCATCATAATGATCCTCTGCATACTGCATAATATCATTGAGCCGTTTTAACCGTGTCATACGTATTTCATACTCACGGTCGGAAATTTCGGCAGTGCGGTAATTTCTGAAAAGATATGCCGCAAGATTGTACACGTCCCCCTTTATCTTTAAGTCCGAGCCGGGGAACGCATTTTTGTGTTCGTTAAAAATCTCATTAAAATATTCTTTTATTTTGGGGTCATTATATATTTTGTGGGTATATGTTACATTCGGATACTCCATATCACTGAAAAATGACGGGTGAAGTATAATGCACCAGTATTCCGTTTTGCCATCTATCGAAATCGAGTGGATTTCGTTGGGATTTATCACCATAAGCGTATCGGAGAAAACCTCAAAATCCTCCGTTCCGCAGTGTACCACGGTTTCGCCGTCAGTATCGGTAAAATACAAAAGCTCGGTGTTTTCGTGCCAGTGCGGAAGAATAGCCTCAAGCGGTCTTTGATACAACAGCCTTATCGGATAATTATTCTTTTCCGCAGGTATCTTTTCATAAAATCCTGATTTTATCATTTCATCACCTCAAAGCAATTTTGTGCTAAAATACAGCAAATTCGTTATTGATATTTCCCATACTTATAATATATAATAAAGCTAACGAAAAGTCAATACAAGACTTGAGAAAGAAGGTATTAATAATGTTAAAAGTAGGATTGATAGGTTACGGCGGAATGGGCAGAGCGCATTCGGGTGCGTATGAGGCTATAAGCGATAGGGTAACTTTAGCCGCCGCTGCCGATTTGCAGGAGGAAAAAAGAGCGGAATTAAAGGAAAAGTACGGCTGTGTGACATACGAAACAGGTATGGAACTTATAGAAAATGCCGATGTTGATTTTGTCGACATTTGTCTGCCTACGTTCCTGCACGCAGAGCATGCCGCTGCGGCTATGAGAAAAGGATACAACGTATTCCTTGAAAAGCCGGTATGCCTTAATGAGGAGGAAGCAAAAATGCTTCTGGACGTTCAGAAAGAAACAGGCAAAAAAGTCCAGATAGGACAGGTTGTTCGTTTTATGAACGATTATGTATGGCTCAAGAACGTTGTTGACAGCGGCAAGTACGGAAAAGTTCTTTCGGCAAACTTTATGCGAATGAGCGAAATGCCGACATGGGGCTGGACAGACTGGTACTCGGACGACGCAAAATGCGGCGGCGTCGGACTTGACTTACATATTCATGACGCAGACTTTATAAGATATACTTTTGGTGATGATTTTAAGGATATGAAAGTTATGGGCGTTAAAAATGCCGGGGGAAAGCTCAGACACATTAACGTTATGTTCGATTACGGCGACAAGACAATAAGCGCAGAAGCTTCATGGGACTGCACACCGTCATTCGGATTTCTTGCCTGCTATAAGGTTTATTTTGAAAAAGCAACCGTTGTATGCGAAAAGGGAAAAATCACTGTTTACGGCGATGAGATAGAGGAAATAGACGTGCAGGAGTCCGCAAAGGATTTGGGTATAAACATACCTGCGGTCGGTGGATATTCGGAGGAAATACGTTACTTTGTCGATGAAATACTGAACGGAAACGGCAAAGAAATGGCTCCGCTTTCAGAGGGAATTAAGTCGGCACAACTGGTTTGGCGTGAAATGGACGCTCTTAAATAAGAAAGGAAGTATACGATTATGAAAACTGGTGTAGTAGTACCTTTGGACGGAAAGCTTGAGGAGCATTTCAAAAAAGCGACTGCCGCAGGCTTTACCACGTGTCAGCTTGTAGGCTGGGAACTTGATAAATTTACGGAAGAATATGCCGAAAAAACCAAGGAATACGAGAAAAAGTACGGTATGGAAGTATCGGCGTTCTGGTGCGGCTGGTCGGGACCTCAGAAGTGGAATTTCAAAGAAGGCCCGCATACTTTGGGTCTTGTGCCGGTAACTTATCGTGCGCAGAGAATAAAAGACTTGAAAAAAGGCTCGGATTTTGCTAAAATGATAGGTGTTACGGACGTAGTCACACACATGGGCTTTATTCCGGAAAATCCCATGACGGAGGAATATATGACTCTTGTTATAGCAATCCGTGAGGTTGCGGAGTATTTTAAGAATAACGGTCAGTATCTGCTTTTTGAAACGGGTCAGGAAACACCGACAACGCTTATGCGTACAATCCACGATGTCGGAACGGGAAATATGGGTATAAACATAGACCCGGCAAACCTTATCCTTTACGGAAAAGCAAACCCGATCGACGCTCTTGAAATTTTCGGAAAGCTTGTACGAGGCGTTCACGCAAAAGACGGACTCTATCCGACAGACGGCGAAAAGCTCGGTACAGAAGTACCTGTCGGCGAGGGAAAAACAAACTTCCCGAAGTTTATCAAGCTTTTGAAAGAAATCGGCTATGACGGCGCCGTAACGATTGAAAGAGAAATATCGGGCGAACAGCAGGACAAGGATATTGCAAAAACAAAGATATATCTTGAAGAACTGTTTGCCGCAAACTGAAAGGAACGGCAATGAATAAAATTTACGGAATCACTCTTATCGGCTGCGGAAAAATGGGGCATACGCACCTTAGCAGAATTTGCGAAAGGGATAATATAAGAATAAACTGCGTATGCGACCGCAATATTGAAAGGGCGGAGCATTATAAAAAGGTGTTCGGTGCGGCGAAAGCCTCGGACAATGCGGAGGAATGTATAAAAGACCCCGGCACGGATATTGTTATTATAGCAACGTATCCGTCAACGCATATCGAAATGCTTAAAATCTGCCTTGAAAACGGCAAGCATGCGCTTTGCGAAAAACCGATTGCCGATACTCTTGAAAAGGGCGAGGAATTTTACCGCCTGGTAAAGAGCCACCCCGAATGTAAGGTGCTTGTGGGTAATCTTCTGCGCCACTGCAGTGCATATCAGAAAGCGGCGGAGATGATACAAAGCGGAGTGATTGGCAAACCCGTTGTGATACGTCTTGTGCATAATCATCATACAATGGACTGGGCAAGATATAAAAATCTTATCGAGGAAACCTCACCGCTTATCGACTGCGGCGTGCATTATACAGATGTATGCCAGTGGTTTACGGGGGAGAAAATAGAACACGTTTCGGCGATAGGCGCTTGCACGGAGCCGGATTTGCCGAAGGGCAAATACAATTATTCGATGATGACAATGCGCCTGTCGGGCGGCTCGGTCGCATATTATGAGGCAGGCTGGTCAAACACGCTCACGGCGGCGTCAACACGTGAATTTGCAGGTCCAAAGGGCAGTATTCGGATAATGGACCCGAACGAGCGCCCCTCGCATCAGGAGGAGGGCGAGCTTATTGAGCTGTACCGCTATCCCGAGCGCAGATATGAGATAATAAATATAAACGAGGACGCACGTCCTACGGATAAGCAGATGGAATATCTTATAAAGATGATTGAGGAGGACGCTCCCGCCGTACCGAGTATGGAGGAGATTATGGAGTGTTTCCGTGCGCTGTTTGAGGGCGACAGACAGATAAAAGAAATGCTGTAATGAACGGAACACTTGCCGAAAACGGGAATAATGTATACAATTTTTCAGTAGGGGACGATGCCTTTCATCGTCCCGAACGCATATTGCATAGAATAACATTTAGGGTCGATGTGGGCATCAACCCCTACCGATATTTGCTCACGTTTGCATTGCATTTCGGTCAATGATCAATCATCACCGAAAACAAAATAAAAAAACAGGCTGTTACAGCCTGTTTTTTTATTACCATTTTAATACAAACCGAAAAATTATGTGCAATAACAATCCTGCCGCCGATAAAATTAAACCTGCTTTAATTCTCTTTTCGGGATATTTTCCAAGCAAAAATACAGCCGTAACAATTCCAATCAGAGAGGATACAAGCGGTGCAAACACCAAAGCAACGGCAATCCAAATGTATTTCCATGCATTTTCAATCGGAAAAATGCCCAAAAATCCGTTATGCATTAAAACTATAATTACTGGCAAAATCACATTGATAATGCCGTGAATAAGTACAAAGTTTGCTTTCCTTTTCATATCGGAACAGATATTATTTCAGTTTCATCATACCCCAGTTTTTTATGAGGTAATCTGCCCCCGATATAACGGTGAGCGCAACCGAAATCCATACGCACACATTTGTTATAATTAAAGCGCTTGTATCGAAGAATGGGATATTAAGCACCAAAATTGCGATTATAATTGCCGCCATCTGCGAAACGGTTTTGAGTTTTCCCCAGAATGACGCCGCTATAACCTTACCCTGCGCAACGGCTTCGAGCCGCACGCCGGCAACCATAAATTCACGTGCCAGAACAATCATAACCGCCCATGAGTTTATGTATCCTCTTTGCAGAAATACCAAAAATGCCGCCGTTGTGAGCATTTTGTCAGCCAACGGGTCGGCAAACTTGCCGAAAGTGGTTATCTGATTGCATTTTCTCGCTATCTGCCCGTCAAGCATATCGGTAAGCGACGCTATGATAAACACGGCAAGCGCCGCAAATTGCCATGCAGTCCCGTCCGTCAAAAGGAATGCCATAAATACGGGCACAAGTACGACACGTAATAATGTAAGTTTATTTGCGGTATTCATAAAAAAAACCTCCGTCAGTTAAATTTATTGTTTCGGCAGGAGCAAGCCCCTGCCCTACAGTGTGCGGTTTTTGCAAATCCGCAGGTGTCGATGCCCACATCGACCCGCAATGATGTCCTGTATGATATACGTTTCGGCAGGAGCAAGCCCCTGCCATACGGCATGCGGTTTTTGCAAATCCGTAGGGGTCGATGCCCTCATCGACCCGCAACGCCGTTTATTTTTCGTATGAAACAGCCTGACCGTACAGGTCGTACTCCTCGCCCTCAAGGATTTTCACCCTTACAATATCACCGCATTCGACTTCGTCCTCGGTGCCGAAATAGACCGTACCGTCAACATCTATGCTGTCACCACGGCTTCTGCCGTAGAAAAGGAAATTCTCCTCGTCATAACCCTCGACAATAACCTCAAGCACTTTTCCGACCTTTGCCTTGTTAAGTTCAAGCGAAATCCCCTGCTGGAGCGTCATAAGCGAGTCGAGCCGCTTTTGCTTTACCGAATCGTCAATCTGATCCTTAAACTCCGCCGCAGGAGTTCCCTCCTCCTGCGAATATGCAAAAACGCCCATTCTGTCAAAGCGTGTTTCTTTTACAAAATCGTAAAGTTCCTCAAACTGCTCGTCCGTTTCGCCCGGGAAACCCACTATAATTGACGTCCTTATAACGCAATCGGGCATTTTTTCACGTATTTTTGCTATCTTTGCAATCGTTTCCTCACGGCTCGTTCTGCGTGCCATTCGGCGCAGTATGTCGTTGTTTATGTGCTGAATGGGCATATCTATGTAATTGCAGATTTTCTCGTTTTCCGCCATTACATCTATCAGCGACTCCGTGACTGCCTCCGTGTAAAAATAATGTACACGAATCCACGATATTTTTTCTATCTTCACAAGCTCACGAAGAAGCTTGTCAAGCGAATATTCGCCGTATAAATCCATTCCGTAACGGGTGGTGTCCTGCGCTATAAGAATAAGCTCCTTTACGCCGTTTTCCGCAAGTTCCTCCGCCTCCGATACAATATCCTCTATTTTTCTGCTCCTGAAATGTCCTCGTATTTTGGGTATTGCGCAGTAGGTGCAGTTGTTGTTACAGCCATCCGCAATTTTAAGATACGCCGTGTATGACGGCGTGCTTAAAATTCTCGGCAGACGCTCCTCGGGCGTTCTGTCACGATGTCCGCATATAACCGGCTTTTCGCCGTCAAACGCACGGCGTATCGCCTCGGCGATACGGTCGTAATCGCCCGTTCCGACTATAGCGTCAATCTCTGGGATTTCCTTTGCAATATCGTCGCTGTACCGCTCCGCAAGACAGCCCGTTGCAATAAGCAGTCTGCATTTACCGTCTTTGTACTGCGCCATTTCGAGCAGTGCGTCAATTGATTCACGCTTTGCCGATTCGATAAATCCGCACGTGTTTACGATAATAACGTCCGCATCGGCGGGATCCTCCGCAATCTGCGCACCGTCACCGAGCAGAATACCGAGCATTGTTTCGGCGTCTGTCTGATTTTTCGCACAGCCGAGCGAAACCATTCCTATTTTACAATTCATCAGCCTCTCCTTGCAATGTACTTATACATTCTTTAACTTCTCTTAATTCATAACCACGGTACAAAAAATACCGAATGCATCTGTCGACGCTCTTTTTCTCAAAATCACCGCCGAGCTTTTTTCGCACAAGCGGAAGAAGATTTTCCTCCGCATCGTCAAAATCAAGCTCCGACAGCGCCTCGGCGGCATACTCCGCCGAAATTCCCTTTGAGTACAATTCTGCCTCTATTCTGCGCCTGCCGTACTTTTTCAGATTTTTCAAATCCCTTGCTTTGCCCTTTGCAAACTGCAAATCGTTCACAAAGTTGTATCTTCGGCAGAAATCAAGCACTTTTTCTATATCTTCGCTCTTTGCCCCTGCCGTGCGCAGCTTGTCGCAAAGCTCCTTTTCGGAGTGCGCACGAAAAGTCAAAAGGCGCAGAGCCTTATCCTTTACCTGTTCGTAATTTTCTAATTTTTTCATTTGTCCAGATTAAAATACCCGAACGGAATACCGAAATCTATTCCGCCTATGGGTCTGTTGTCATATTTGCCCGTAAGATGCTCGTATCCGCTCTGTATCTGCTCGGAGCGTATACCGTACGAAAGCGACAAATACGCCTCGATGTACGCCGATAAATGGTCGCAGCCACGGATAATTTCGCCGTCAATCGGTGAAAACTCGTTGCTGTTGTATTTTTCGTTTATCAAATCGGAGGTAACCCGTTTTACCTCTCCGTTTTCCTTTATCTTTGAGGCAAATTCGTTTTTCGTGAAATAGCGGATTTCCTCGTGCCACGATTCCGGCAGCAGAGGATATATTATCTGCGACATCTGCTCGTCCTCTATTTCGTTTATGATGCTGTCGAGTCCCTCGACGGATTTCTTTATCGGTGACACAATATCACGTGTGAGCGCTTCGGGAATATCGTGGAAAAGTCCCGCAAAAAAGTTGTTCACAAGCCGTTTTTCGCACGGATTTTCCAGCTCAAGCGTCATAAAGTACGACATTATCGCAACAACGAGCATATGCCCCATTACGAAGGTTGCCGGCATTCTTACGGCTTTCGCCCAGCGCTGCTGATACCGCAGTTTTCCTAAAAGCGAGGTAAACTGCTTTAAATACTCACTGCCGGCAAAATACCGAAAACCGCTGAAGGTGTCGCACGCCGCAAGCCCCTGCGCCATTTCCGTTTTAACCTGTTCTATGCCGAACGTTTCCTTGTTAAGCGGATAGATTATCTGAAATTCCCAATTGGTCGCATGGTAGTGCGCCGCCTTTAAAATCTGCTTTTCGAGCGCACTGTACTCCTTGTCGGCATAATACCGCTCCATACGCTCAAAAAATCCGCCGCCGATGCCGTCCGCAATGTCACGCAGCTGCGACAGCACCCAGTTGTCTATCTGACTGCCTTTTTCCTTTACAAGCTTGTGGTATATCGGCGGTTTTATGTCCGTCAGAACGCTCCTGTGGAAAAATTCAAATATTCCGCCCTCGATAAGCTTAAGCATATCAACGCCATCACCCTCGCATTTTGCGAGAACGTATGCGTAAAACATCTTGTGCGCCTGCTTGTCTATCTCGGTAAAGCCCGTCCACGGACGGATATGGTCATTCCACCGCTGTATCGACGCAGATTCGTATATCAGGGAAATCAGTTCTTTTTTGATCATTCCGCTTCCTCCGGATTATTCTTTTACTACTTTATAGCCGTTCTTTTCAAGCGTTTTTACGACCTTGTCGCCGTGTTCTCTGCCGCTTACCTCGCACGCTATATGTATAATAGCCTCGTTCGGGTCAAGCTCGGCGCTCATTCTGTCGTGCTGAACCATTACTATGTTTGCGTTTACCGACGAAAGCACGCTCGAAAGATGCTCCAGACTTCCGGGGAGGTCGAGGAGGGTTGTCTTGAATTTAAGTTTTCGGTCACGTGATACAAGACCAAGCTCGATAATACGCTGTATGAACGACACGTCTATGTTACCGCCCGAAAGCACGCAGACAACTTTCTTGCCCTTTGCGTCAACTTTGTTGTTCAATACCGCCGCAAGAGTTGTTGCGCCGGCAGGCTCAACAACCTGCTTTGTGCGCTCCAAAAGCAAAAGTATTGCGGAAGAAATCTCTGCGTCCGAAACGGTTACAACGTCGTCGGCGTATTTGTTTATAAGCTCGGTTGTCTTTTTACCGGGCATTTTAACGGCGATACCGTCCGCAATGGTGCTTACGGTGTCGGTTGATGTGTACTTTTTATTTTTAAATGTAAGATTTATCGCCGGTGCGCCCTCGGACTGCACGCCGATTATCTTTACACGAGGGTTTATCTGCTTAATGCAGGCCGCAACTCCGGCGAGAAGTCCGCCGCCGCCTGCCGGTACAAGCACCATATCGACCGTCGGAAGATCCTCCAGTATTTCAATGCCGATAGTTCCCTGACCTGCCATTACCTCAAGGTCATCATAAGGGTGAATAAAGGTTGCGCCCTCTTTTTCCACTATTTCGATTGCTTTGTTGTAGGCGTCGTCATAGCATTCTCCGTAAAGGAGAACCTTTGCGCCGTAACCCTCTGTTGCCGCCGCTTTTGCGATAGGTGTGGATTTGGGCATAACGATGGTTGCCGGTATGCCGTGTACGTGCGATGCATACGCCGTACCCTGTGCGTGGTTTCCGGCAGATGATGCAACAGCCGCCTTAAGTTCGCCTCTTTCAACAAGCGCCGCTATCTTGTTTGACGCTCCTCTTATCTTGAACGAACCCGTTTTCTGCTGATTTTCGTACTTGAGGTAAACCTCTGCTCCCGACATATCCGAAAACGTTTTCGACCTTTCTATTTTTGTTCTGTGAATAGTGTTTTCCAGTCTTTTAGCTGCAAGCTCTATTTCCTTTAATGGCAGATCCATTTAAACCATTCCTTTCACCATTTTAAAATATACTATGCTTATTATACATTATTCTGTATGCGTTTTCAAGAGCTATTCACCTTTTTTTCAAGTTTTTCATATTATAAAGCATAAGGAGGGGGATATTATGCACGGGATATGCGGATTTATAGATTTTACCAAAAACACAATAAGCGGCGGCGAAACGATAAGCGGAAACAGGCATATCGGCGAGCATTCGCTGTTTATCCAGCTGTGCGGCGGCGAAAAGCCGGTGCATCGTACCGTGGAGGGATATGATTTTTCCATAGCGTACAGCGGAACGCTTTGCGGCAGAGCGGAGGAGGCGGAAAAGCTTAAAGCGTGCGGATATTCGCTCATAACCGACTCCGAGGCAGAAACGGTGCTTTACACCTACATACACTACGGAGGGGAATGCGCAAAACGCCTTAGAGGAAACTTTGTTTTTGCAATCTGCGACTGTATGCGCCAGCGTGTATTTTTGTGCTGCAGAGGGCAGGAGCTTACGTATATGCGTGACGGAGAGCGTGTGTTGTTTTCGTCCGATGAGAGACTGTTGTTTGAAATGGCAAAAAAGCCGCTGACGGCAGATGCGGACGGACTGCGGCGGATATTTGTTCACGGCTGTGACTGCGGTGTGTTAAAAGACGTGTACTGTCTGCCGTCGGAGCATTATATGATAGTAACACGGCGTGGGGCGGCGGTTAAGCAGTATGCCGAAACGCCCGAAACCGATACGGAAACCGCAAAAAAGGCGTTTCCCGTTTTCAGGGCGCTTTTAAAGCAATCGGTCAGCGACACGCTCATATCGGACGATACCGCATCAGAGACGGATTATATCGATTTTATGCGCCGCCGAAACGCACGGATAACGGATATTTTTACCTCGCCGTGCCGGTTTGAAAACGGCGACTACAAGGATATGTTAAAGCACGGGCTTATGCGTGCGGTAAGGGACACCGCCGCCCCCGTAACGGCGCTGTGTGATGAGGATAAGCTTTACGGATATATCCGTTCGGAGGATTTTTCCCCGGCGGCGGCAGAGTTTATTATAAGAATAAATAACCTTTTATACGGAGCAAGAATTGTGTAAAAAGCACGGATTTGTAAAAAAAATCCGTGCCCCGCACAAAAAATATATAAAAAACATTTAAAGAAGTACCCATAAATAATCAACTCCCACAATCTTAAAATTAAACGGTTGACAATACGGCGGTATGTTGATAAAATAAGCTTATATCCAAATAAAAAATTCCGCACACAGAAGCGGAATAAAAACAGCGCCATCTCTTAAAAAATCACAGATGGTCAGCGGTGCGGTGCACAAGACCGCCTGCGCAAAAACTATTATACAAGGGAGGAATTTTTTTGAGAATGACCGGTGCTGAAATGGTTGTAAAAATGCTTGAAAAGAACGGTGTAAAAGTGGTGTTCGGGTATCCCGGAGCCGCTAACTGTCCCATTATAGACAGGCTGTCTTTTTCACCTATTAAACATATTCTTACCCGAAACGAGCAGGGCGCCGCACATATGGCGTCGGGATATGCGAGAGTAACCAAGACAGCCGGCGTATGTACCGCCACCTCGGGTCCCGGAGCCACAAACCTTATTACGGGAATTGCGACCGCATATATGGACAGCGTTCCTATGATTGCTCTTACGGGACAGGTTGCATCTCCGCTTATCGGCAGGGACGCATTCCAGGAGGTAGACATTACGGGCGCAACGCTTCCGTTTGTGAAGCACAGCTATCTGGTAAAAGACGGCAAGGACATAGGACGCATTGTTGACGAAGCTTTTCATATTGCAACAACCGGACGACCCGGCCCTGTACTTATTGATTTTCCGATGGATCTTTTAAAGCAGGAACACGAATATCCGGACGAAGACCCCGAAATTAATATCAGAGGCTATAAATTATTGGGAAAAGCGAGCGAATCGCAGATTAAAAAGGTTGCTACAGCAATCAAAAAGGCAAAAAAGCCTGTTATTCTTTCGGGCGGCGGAGTTGTTATCTCGGACGCAACGGAGGAACTCAGAGAGCTTGTAAAAAACACCGATATACCTGTTGTATCGACAATGATGGGTATAGGCACAATGCCTTCAAATGATGATAATTACTACGGAATGATAGGTTCGCACGGCGCAAAGCGTGCAAACAACCTTCTGAACCAAAGCGATTTGGTTATAGGCATGGGAACAAGACTCGGTGACAGAAGCGTTTCCAATATAAAGGGTTTTGAGAAAAGAAGCAAGCTCGTGCATATAGACATTGACCCTGCCGAAATAGGCAAGAACATACAGCCCTATATTCCCGTTGTAGGGGATATAAAGGACGTTCTGACTCAGCTTATTCCGCTTGTTAAGGATTACACGGTTGATGATGAATGGAAGAATGAAACAAAGGAAATACGCAAAAAATACGAAAAGCCGGAACAGCACTCAGACTGCGGTTATGTCGATCCGAAATATTTCCTTGAAGTGCTTTCAAAAAAGACAAATTCGGACGTGTACCTTTCGACAGAGGTAGGTCAAAATCAGATATGGACGTCAAACCACTTTAATTTTACAAGCCCGAGATCGTTTATAACCTCGGGAGGCTTCGGCACAATGGGATACGGTCTGCCGGCGGCGATAGGTGCGTCAGCCGCACAGAGCGAAAAGCCTGTGTTTGCCGTTATGGGTGACGGAAGTTTCCAGATGGATTTGCCGGAAATGGGCACAATGTGCCAGCACCACATTCCCGTAAAGATGATTGTTTTCAAAAACGACCGTCTGGGTATGGTGCATGAGCATCAGTATCTGCTGTACAAATCAAACTATCAGTCGGTTTCGATAGAGGGAAGCCCCGACTTCAACAAGCTTGCGGAGGCTTACGGAATACGAAACGGATACCTTGACAAAAACAGCGGTATTGAAAAAGCCATTGACGAAATGATGTCCGACAGGGAATCGTATCTTTTGGTTGTATCGGTCGATCCGTTCGAGCCGACGGGCGACTCGCTCAACGAAGATACTCTGCCGGGAAAGGAGGACTGATTATATGGAAAAATATACATTATCGGTTCTTGTGGAAAATAACGCCGGTGTACTTTCAAGAGTGGTCGGTTTGTTTTCAAGGCGCGGATTTAACATTCATTCACTGTCGGTCGGTCCGACGTCGGACGAGCTTATATCACGCATAACCATTGAGGTCAAAGGCGACGAAAAGATGATTGAACAGATTTCAAAACAGCTTTTCAAAATTATGGAGGTCATTAAGATAAAGACCTTGAAAGAAAGCGACTCGGTAAAGAGAGGTCTTGTTCTTGTAAAGATAAAGGCAACTCCCAAAACGAGGAGCGAAATTATCGAAATTATAAACGTGTTCAGAGCAAAGGTTGTTGATATTTCGTCATCGACGCTTATGGCAGAGCTTACCGGAAACGATAACAAGATAAACGCATTTATCGATATGGTTGAGCAGTACGGCATCGAGGAAATAGCAAGAACGGGCTTAACGGCTCTGGAAAGAGGTACAAACACACTTAAGTGTGATAAATAAAGAAAGAGGGTATTTAAAATGGCAAAGTCATTAGACCACGAAGCAAAAGTATTTTATGAAAGCGACTGTAACTTACAGTTACTGCAGGGCAAGACAATTGCGGTAATCGGTTTCGGTTCGCAGGGACATGCTCACGCTATGAACTTAAAAGACAGCGGTGCAAATGTAATCGTTGGCTTAAGACCGGGTTCAAAGAGCGCAAAGAAGGCTGAAGAATACGGAATACCCGTATACGATACAGCCGAGGCGGCAAAGAAAGCCGACATAATTATGATTCTTGTTCCCGATGAAAAGCAGGCTGATATTTATAAGGAAAGCATTGAGCCGAACCTTGAAGCAGGAAATATGCTTATGTTCGCACACGGCTTCAATATTCATTTCAAGCAGATTGTACCTCCGGCAGACGTTGACGTTACAATGATTGCTCCGAAAGGTCCGGGACATACGGTACGTTCGGAATATGTTGCAGGCAAGGGTGTTCCGTGTCTGGTTGCCGTTGAGCAGGACGCATCGGGCAAAGCTCTCGATATGGCTCTCGCATACGGTGCGGGAATAGGCGGCGCAAGAGCGGCTATTCTCGAAACAACCTTCCAGTGCGAAACGGAAACAGACCTGTTCGGTGAGCAGGCAGTTCTCTGCGGCGGCGTAACAGCCTTAATGCAGGCAGGTTTTGAAACTCTTGTTGAAGCAGGCTACGACCCCAGAAACGCATACTTTGAATGTATCCACGAAATGAAGCTTATCGTTGACCTTATCTATGAGGGCGGATTCTCAAGAATGAGATATTCAATCTCGGATACAGCTGAATTCGGTGATTATGAAACAGGTAAGCGCCTTGTAACCGATGAAACAAAGAAGGAAATGAAGAAAGTCCTCGAAGAAATTCAGGACGGAACATTTGCTTCAAAGTGGATTGCGGAGAACAAGAACGGCAGAGCACACTTTATCGCTTGTAGAAACAACAAAGCAGAGCATCAGCTTGAAAAAGTCGGCGCAGACATCAGAAAGTTCTACGCTTGGAATAAGTAAAATAAACACAAAAAAACCGAGGTTTTACCTCGGTTTTTTTGTGTTTGGTGTGCAAATACCGGTAGGGGTCGATGCCCTCATCGACCCTAAACATTGTCCCATGCGGTGTGCGTTTTCCGCAAATCCGTATGGGTCGATGCCCACATCGACCCTAAACGTTATTCTATGCAATATGTACTCGGGACGATGAAAGGCATCGTCCCCTACCGAAAAATTGTAAACATACGGCGGTTTGCGCCGGTTTTGGACGGTGCGGTTTGCAATCATTATAAATGTATCGTACCGAACAATCCTGTAAAAACAAATGCGAGCCTTAATCGGCTCGCATTTTGTTTTTACTTATCTTTGCCGCAGCAATGCTTATATTTCTTGCCGCTGCCGCACGGACACGGGTCGTTTCTGCCGACTTCCTTTTTGTCAGCTTTTGCCGGCTGCTTTTTAAGCGAGCCGTCACCGCCGGTATCCATCGGCTTTGCAACCTGCTCACGTTCAATCTTAATTCTCGGCATTGCAAAGAGCAGGTATCTTACGGTATCTCTCTTTATAGCCTCGAGCATTCCCTCGTAAAGCTCCGAACCGACATTTCTGTATTCCACAACGGGATCGTGCTGACCGTATGCACGCAAGCCGATTTCACGCTTAACGTGTTCCATTTCGTCAAGATGATCCATCCAAAGCGTGTCAACAACACGGAGCATAATAACTCTCTCAAGCTCACGCATAGCCGGGCCGAATATTTCCTCCTGCTGTGCATATCTCTTTTGTGCGATTTCAAGGAGCATATTCTTTACGTCGTTCTTTGTTATTGTTTCAAGGTCGGAGTCGGAAATTACAAATTCTCCGTCCGCACGCAGATACGTATTGGCAAACTCCGTAAGAGCGTGAATGTTCCATTCCTCGGGAATTTCCGAAATTCCTATATAATCGTCTACAGCCGAATCTATAATTGATTCCATCATCTGCTGTATCGTGCTGTGAATATCCTCGCCGTCAAGCACCATCTGACGCTGTTTGTATATAATCTTACGCTGTTCGTTCATAACCTCGTCATACTGCAGAACGTGCTTACGTGAATCAAAGTTTCTGCTTTCGAGGTTTTTCTGAGCGTTTTCTATCGCTCTTGTGAGCATTTTCGCTTCAATCGGCTCGTCCTCCTCCAGACCGAGTCCGTTTACCATTGCCTTAACCCTGTCACTGCCGAAAATTCTCATCAAATCATCATCGAGCGAGAGGAAAAATCTTGATGCACCGGGGTCACCCTGACGTCCGGCACGTCCTCTTAACTGGTTGTCGATACGTCTTGACTCGTGGCGCTCCGTACCTATTATGAACAATCCGCCCAAAGCCTTAACCTCATCACGTTCCGGCTGAATTTCCTTCTTGAACTTTTCGTTAAGCTCCTTAAAGGTGTTACGTGCGTTTATGATTTCCTCATCATCAGTTTCCGCAAAACCTGTAGCCTCGTTAATAAGCTCCTCGCTGAATCCCTGCTTTGCCATTTCGTGCTTTGCCATATATTCGGCATTACCGCCGAGCATAATATCCGTACCACGGCCCGCCATATTGGTTGCTATCGTAACCGCACCTTTTTTACCTGCCTGTGCGATTATTTCGGCTTCCTTTTCGTGGAATTTTGCGTTTAATACCTCGTGCTTTATGCCTTCACGCTTCAATAATGCGCTCAAAAGTTCCGATTTGTCAACGTTTACCGTACCGACAAGCACCGGCTGTCCCTTTTCGTGACATTCCTTTATCTGCTTTATAACCGCCATATATTTGCCCTTTTCCGTTCTGTATACGGAATCGTGCATATCCTTTCGGATAACGGGTTTGTTTGTGGGAACGGCAACAACGTCAAGCTTGTATATGTGCTGGAATTCCTCCTCCTCGGTCAGAGCCGTACCCGTCATACCCGAAAGCTTGGAGTACAATCTGAAGAAGTTCTGGAATGTGATTGTCGCAAGCGTTTTTGATTCATTTTCTATCTTAACGCCCTCTTTTGCCTCTATAGCCTGGTGCAGACCGTCGCTGTAACGTCTGCCGGGCATAATTCTTCCCGTAAATTCGTCTACTATAAGCACCTGTCCGTCTTTTACAACGTACTGCTGATCACGGTGCATTACGCCGTTTGCGTGCAAAGCCTGGTTAATGTGATGCTGTAACTGCATATTTTCCGGATCGGAAAGGTTTTCCACGCCGAATCCCTGCTCTGCTTTCTTAACGCCACGCTCGGTAAGCGTTGCGGTTTTTGCTTTTTCGTCAACGATGTAGTCTGCGTCAACGTCAACATCGAGAGTTTTGTCATCATGTTCGGTGAGCACAAGCTTTTTTAAGCGCTTTACAAACATATCCGCAACTCTGTAAAGGTCGTTTGCGTCCGAACCCATACCCGAAATAATAAGCGGTGTTCTTGCCTCGTCTATAAGAATGGAGTCCACCTCGTCCACGATTGCGTAATTGTGTCCACGCTGAACCATTTCTTCCTTGTGAACAACCATATTGTCACGCAGATAGTCAAAGCCGAGTTCGTTGTTTGTGCCGTAGGTTATGTCGCTTGCATAAGCCTCACGGCGCTGTTCGTTGTTAAGGTCGTGGATAATAAGACCCACGCTCATACCGAGGAAACGGTAAACCTTTCCCATCCACTCGCTGTCACGCTTTGCAAGATAATCGTTTACGGTAACTATATGTACCCCTTTTCCGCTCAATGCATTAAGATATGCCGGCAGTGTGGATACGAGAGTTTTACCTTCACCTGTTTTCATTTCGGCAATACGTCCCTGGTGCAGGATAACGCCGCCGAGCACCTGAACATAAAAGTGCTTCATTCCGAGTACTCTCCAACTCGCTTCACGCATAACCGCAAATGCTTCGGGAAGAAGATCGTCAAGAGTTTCCCCGTTCTTAATGCGCTCTTTAAATTCGCCCGTTTTGGCTTTCAGCTCCGAGTCGGACAGCTTTGCCATATCCTCCTCAAGCGCCATTACCTTGTCCGCAATCGGACGCACACGCTTTAATTCCCTGTCCGAATATGTTCCGAACAATTTATCGAATAAATTCATAGTAACCTCCTAATGGCATATAATGCCCGTCATTAAACAGTTATATCTATTATAACACATCTTTTCAAGGATTACTACTGTTTTTTGTAAATTTTTCGTAAACAGCAAAAAAAAACTGTAAGGCGGAGTGCTTTTGCACTCCGCCTTGCAATTATCAGCAGCAGGGATCGCACGGGTCGCAGCACTTGCGCTCACGCTCACAGCAGCAGTCGTTTCCGCCGCCGAATAATCCGCCGTCACCGCAGCAGCAAACCACCAGAACGATAATTATTA
>ERZ808246.1393-NODE-1393-length-17405-cov-4.077233_pt1 | contig 17405 bp, 20 predicted proteins | sample MGYA00521083_ERZ808246 | MGnify/ENA primary metagenome ERZ808246 (study PRJEB31516, sample SAMN03275577) | gut metagenome | biome: mammalia-associated habitat; material: feces | host: Papio cynocephalus | place: Kenya | collected 2012-07-07 ... | reverse complement strand
ATCCATACAGTATTTCCATGAAAAGAAATTACCTAAAACTGAAAATTTTATAAACCGCAGTGTGGTATCTATATCAAAACTAACGTCATCAAAAAAAGTATCAAAAGTAACCCATTTCACTGGCTTTGCCATGATATATACCGTTCCAGATCTGACGGTCGTTAGATTTGATACTTTTTTCGTTCTAATAGTCCCTGCTGGCGATCCTTGTTCTCAGAAAATCGCCAGCCAGGAACTAACTCGCAGCACTATGCTGCCATCATCTCAATCTGGTCTGATTTCAGATCGTAGTGATAAATATGTCTGGTAAGTACATCCTCTTCCGGCGTTGCTTCTTCTATTGTCTCTTCCAGAATTGTTTTCAAATTTTCGGGCTCCACACTTTCCGCATCATGAATCATCACCTCATGAACACTTGTAAATACCAGATACAAGCCATCTGCCCCAAGCTTATGACAGAATGTCTTTGCAACTCCCGGATAAAAGATTGCCACTGCCCCATTTGTTTTTGAACTTGTACTCATACAGTTTCCTGTCCCGTCTTTTTCCGGAATATAGTCAGAAGCATAGATATCATCTCCCTCATAAGCCGGATCCAGAACCAGTTTCAATAATTCGCATACTCTTGGCGGCATCATCGACATGGTATTTTTCATAGCTTCTGCAAAAACAGTCTCTTTCTTTACAGGCCATCCCTCGACATAGCTTAAAGGTACTTTACAACTCGTAAGCTTTCCATCCTCGTCAGAAATTTTCATATATAAAGTCAGTGCAATTTCTCCGTTCTGCTTGTAAAGAGAATTTTCCAGTTCTTCCTTATTCTTTTCCATATTAAGTGGTCTAATAAACAGCTTGTCTCTTACCAGTTCATAACACTGCAGCTTTTTCAGCTTGTCTGTTATTCCCATTTTTAGGAAATTATCTGTTGACTGTTTGACCACCTGTACAATCTCAGTAAGTGTTTTTCCTTCTGTTTTCATTTTACAATATGTTTTCTCTGTCAGCAGACGAAGCTTTCCGTTTTCATTCGTGTACACATTAATACAGTCCTGTGTTTCTTCTTCATCCGCTGCACAAAATTCCACTCTGAATCCTGTCTCTTTCCCGATTTCCTTTACCAGTTCTTCCACAAATTCTTTATAATCCATATTGATTTATCCTCCATTTTCTTTGCTTTATGCTGCACTTTTGGTTCGTTTCAAACCATTGAGCGCTCTTTTATAAGTCACCTCGTCCAGTTCCTGTATAGATGAAATTCCATATCTCTTCAATATCTGCTGCATAGTAACTCCTGTTCTTCCAAGCTCCGCATACAAGATCTGAACTTCCCCATCTGATATTCTCTGGATTTGTGCTTTCTCACTGCCAGTATCTGTCACTTGAGCAGCAGCTACCTGTGACATCTGATAGCTATATACCGTTTCACTTCTCTGGTTTACAATCTCTAATGCTGTAATCACCTTGTCAGCGGTAGTCTGAATAGTCTTCACTGAGAAGCTGTCCTTCACGGACTTTCTTCCATTTTTCTCACCCATGCGTACTTTATTTATCGGAATATAGATAAACGGTGCCGAATACAACTCCCGTCCAATCCCAATATTAAAGCAGGCTCTCTTAAAAGAATCTGATGCAGCCCCTTTTGCCTTTTCATAGTCGCTTTCCGTACCTACATCTTCCTTCTGTACCCACTGTTCTTTCTCATCATCCCAGATACTGAGAATACAGTACAGTTCATTTCCAATCATATTATGCCGTCTCTGCCATCCGCAGATGCCAAATACTTCATCCAGTATGGTTTGATCTACTCTTGCATTTTTATAAAGGAGCAGAGTAATCCCCTGCTCCATGATTGTACCAACACGGCACTCAATCTCTTCCGGATTCAAATTCCGGATTCTTTTTTCTGCCATTAACTTTTCCTCCCGTAATCCCTACGCAACAGACAGTTTTCTATATGAGCTGACATTGCTGTACTCTGCAAATATTTCTGGTTTTTCCCTTCGAAGCCTTCTGCCGTCCACAGATTCACGGCTGAATTTCTTCCAGGAAACAACAATTCCATCTAATTCACCAGTCTCGTATGCCCCCATAACAGCCTTGATCTGATTGGCAAGTCCAGTTTTCTGTTTCTCAAGTTCTTTGACCTTTAAATCAACGTCCTGGTACTCTGCTATAACGTTTTTCATATCTGCATTAAACTGAATCGTACCTGCAACAGAATTGCTATATTTTGTATTCAGATATTCCTTGGTTGCCTCGGAATCATCTACAACAGGCTCTGTACCTGTAAGTACGCACTCTTCCCAGAACTCCTTTTCCTTTGCGATCAGTTCTTCGATCAGGGAATCATCTCTGTAAATTGTAGTGAAAACAAATTTATTACCGCCGATCAGTGCCGCTATATATGCCTTATTCATGCCGCATACTGCCAGGTAATGCTGTACCTGTAACATATATTCTTCTGGTACTCCCTTTTCCCACTGGTCAGCCTTATACTGGCTCGCAGTTTTTGCTTCAAAGATACATTTCTCGCCTCGCTCATCTGTAGCAATTCCATCTACATCCGCAAACAAATATGGATAATCTTCGTGAAAAATCATTGCGTGTTTCTGGCGTACCTTAAGCCCGGTACGGTTCATAAACTCCTTGCGGATAATCGGCTCCATCACATTTCCCCAGTAAGTAAATTCGTTTCCGTTATCTGTAATAGGTAACTTTCCTGTTTTTTCTTCCCACAGCTGTAAAATACTTCTGTAAGGATTCTTTCCCATAATCACAGAAGCATCAGAACCGCCGATTCCGTTTCTTCTAAGTTGTAACCATTCTTCTCTTGTAAGGTTTCCTGTCGGTGTCATTCTTCGTCTCATAATTCCTGTCCTCCTGTTTTCTTTCGCCTGCTTCTTTATACTGCTTCTGGAAGGTCGTATCCTTCCAGGTCTTCGACCTCATGTCCCACATACTCTTCCAATTCCTGGTAGGAATGGTCTTTTACACCAAGCCATTTCTTGTACATACCTTCCAGAATCCCGCTTGACATATTCAAAAGGTTTAAAAGCGCAACGTCACTAAGCTGTGCGGATTTTGCCAGAAGCACCTCATACAATGATGAAAAGGTCTCGATCTTGTATGCTTCGGCAATCAGATCTGTCTGGCTTTCACTCAGCAGATGTTCTCTGTAGGTGGAAAATTCTCCATAAAGTTTCTGGACAAATTCCTGTTTTAATTCTTCTTTCACTTTTTGTTTCATTATGCTTGTCTCCTATACTCTGAAAAACAGGGGACTATCGCAACTGCTAAAATCCATACAAGATATAGATGTAATTATGACTAGCATCCATATCCTGTATAAAAACTGCTTACTGCGATAGTCCCACTCAAAATTCATGCCGCCGTTACCAGCTGATATGCCCGGTCAATCATTGGATTGCCATCTGCTGTCCTGGCGAAAATATTCTCTTTGTAATTTGCTGTTTTTCTTCTTGGTGTAGAATGTGTTGCAAAGTCAGATACTGCATTTACAAAACGGTAACCATTGTTTCCCACGTCTTTCAGATCGGGAGCGTCAAAGTACCGCATTCTCATATCTTCCCGAAGTTTCTCAATTCCACGCTTCTGTTGTAAGGTATAATTTTCTTCCATAGGAAGAAGAATCTTGATATAATCCTGCACCTGTCTCTCCGACAGTTTAATTTTTCTCAGATTCTCAAATTCCTGTCCAAGCGCAGTCATGTATTCATCTGCAAGAAGTAGGGTGTTCTTGGCTTCTTCAATTTTTCCACTGATATCCCCTGTATGGATCATAGACCAGCTACGCTTTGCAGTACGAAGTGCCAGGTTCAATGTGTTATTGCAGACTACACGGATTGGTGTAAGAGCGGTCTTTACGGCTCCCGATCCATCGTGGGTATTGGAAAATACCATATAGGGACTGATTCGCTCACCGCCAATGATAAATTCCCTTGGCAGTCTGGCAAGCATCCACACACGGCGTCCTTCCTGTAAGGAACCGGCAGTCTCATAACGGACACCATCGCCAAGTAATGCGTCTGTAAAAGCAAAAGCTTCTTCATTCTGGATTACCTTGTAACGATCCGTTACAACGCCTAACACCTTTCGATCAGAATTCCTCACATTCGCTTTGTACCCCTGGATCAGTTCTTTGTTTTCTGTATAGACAGGTTCCTGAAGAACCTTCCAGTTAAGTCCTGCAAGACGCAATGCGTCCTTTGAATTTGGCGCTTCTGCTACCATGATTCCCAGTCCATGCCAGGGTTTCTCTCTTGTATAAAACATACTCTCTACGTTTGCTGCCATAATTATTTCTCTCCTTTTCTTTTAATGATTTCATCCCAGATTACAACCGCTGCTGATAAAATACTGATAATAATTCTCTGCACTTACTTCTCCCCCTTATTCGCAATGAAACACTTTTCCCTCACCACTTGCCAGACGGATGCAGTTACTTTTGCCATCATAGCAGTACACTTCTTCCGTAAGCTTTTCTTCTGGTGTTCTTAAAGGGTTGGAACCATTTTGAAGCCTTCTTCTTATTTCTGTGACAGGCAGATCTGCACTTACCGCAGATACCATAACCTCGTGGACTGATGTAAAAGCCAGATATAAGCTCTCAGTTCCCAGTGTCTCGCAGATTTTTCTGCAAACCCCTGGATAGAAAATTGCGGCTGCCCCATGCTGAAGAATGGTAGTGCTGATACATTTGTCCATATCCCCATCCAGAAGAATTGACGAATTACCTTTTTCCATAAAATCTTCGCCTCTATATTTATCCACAAACAAGGCTTTCAGAAAATTATAGTATCTCGCAGGATACAGTCTGGGGGAATTTTCCAGTGCGTCTTTTATCACCTCTTCCACGCTCTTCCCCCATGATTTTAATATTTCGGGAGCGACCTTAAGACCGATTGTTTTCTTGTTGCGTTCTAATAATTTGAGATTCGGGCAAATCGCAATATCGCCCACAGTCTGGTACACGCACTGTGTCAGAGCTTCTTTGTTGTAGATGCTTTCTGCCGTTATGAATAAATACTTTTTAGCCTGCTGGTAACTTTTGCATTCTACCACCGCCTGTGCCAGACAGAATCGGTCATCCTCACGGATTGTCCGAATGACGAAAGTTGCAATAGACGCTACACTTTCTCCAATCTGGTATCTGGCATACAACGTTGGGACTCTGACTGAAATAACCATGGAATCATTAGATGGCTGCATATAATGAATTTCCAAAACCGTATCAGATGTCGGTCCATCATCTGTCAAACTCCCTATGCAATCCGATTCCCAGCTAGTCAGCGCATAAATTGTCTGTTTCAATTCTTCCATAAACTCTTTGTAATTTAACATTCCGTTCCTCCTTTGAATGAAAGAAAAAGAGCTGAAACGCATATTCACGTTTCAGCTCCATGTAACAGGTTGCTATTTGTTATGTAATTGGTTTCCTCCTTCGTGGAAATATTACATCAATACAATTTTTTATTGTGCGTGTACGGTAAATAGTATTCCAATTTACTGTATATCCGTCAAATAAGATCCCAGGCAGAATCCTGTCATTCCGTCATACTCTACCTGAACAAAACCATTTGGTGCCCCTTGCAAAACATTTACGGCGTCTCCCAATGGAATTTGACAAATTTCTGGGGAAGAAATATCCGGAGACTCCCACATTGTAATGGATTCCTCACAATTAATCACATAACAAATATTCTCTCCCATATCATTGCTGTTATCTATTTCCGCATATGAATCTTCATTATATGAATCTTCGTTATATACATCTTCAGTATCATCTGATTCTCCCCAGTCATCTGCCAAAAATACATCCCCATAGGCACCATCGTAGTCCTCTCCCCACGCTTCGTTATAATCATCTATTGTTGCAGCATAGTCACTAAACAAACTATATTTATAGCACAGGAAATTAATATTTTCCTGCTCTAATCTTGATAGTTTCCCATCAAAGTCTGATGGATCTATAGTTCCTTCATACCAATTCTTCTGTTCAAAATATGTTTTCCACTCAGAACTTTTAAAAATCATTCCATGTCTGGCACAAATTTCATTTGCTCCTACAATAAGATCATCTCCTGTAATCTCTGGTACAAGAAGGTCATCATCTTGCAACCATCTTTTACTACTGGCAGGAAACATATAATCTCCCTCAAAGGCGTCTGCTGTCGTTTTTCCTTCCAGTTTATAACGAATATTATACCAAATTGATTGCAACTTTCCTTCTAACGAATTTACTTTCATATCCGTCAAATTTTGATCACCATTGTCTACATCAAGCTGTATATATAGAGATTCAATCCATTCACTTCCCTCAGACATATATGACATCGTCTTATCTGGGTCAGTGCAATACCATATTAGCTGATTATCCTGATCTCCAAATTTGTTTTTCGTCATAACAACACATTCATTAGTATTTGAATCAGACGCTAAATAAAAATTGTAACCATCTAAATCCAGATAATCCTTATATTCGCCAAGTATTACATCCAGATCCACCAAATCATCACGATTAATCTCTTCCCATATTAAAAACCAATCACAATCTACCTCAAGATAAGCACTACCGCTCTTTTCATTTAAAGCAGCAATCTTATTTTCAATACTAATACCTTCCTGGCAAAGTTCATTTACATTTTCCCAAATAGCACAATTCTCATCATCTGAATAAGCCTGCTCATAAATATCTGCAATCTCAGCTATATTCTTTAAATCAGTTTCATAATTTGCAATCACATAATCTGACAACCATTGTTTCACAAAATCATCATCTTGTTTTTTCAATTTTTTCACTAATTTTTTCTTATTTCCATTTTTACCTGAGTTCAGATAGTCAGTGACCATTTCATGTAGTTCACTACAAACTTCACTTGGAACGTCAATATCTTGAACTAATGGATCGTAATAGGGATCTGCACATACAACTTGTGTTATATTCCCCCCTGTGATTCCACTACAAACAAATGTAATACCTAATGCAATAACTGCTCTTTTCCAACTTTCTTTTCGTTTCATGCTATGCCTCCTCCATCTGTAATACCCTTTTGCTATTTATACAAAACAAGCGAACAAAAACCAGTCTTGTTCGCTTATCTCTCCATTTTTACTTTACCACTTCTTTTTATGAAATCTTGGCAACATTCTTTATCGCAGTTACAAATTCTTCTGTGTCCTTTTTGCTTCCAGAATATAGAACCGCTTGATTTCCACTTCTCAAGCTAATTGTAATAATTCGATTCATTCCTAGCCAGGCAAAAATCGGGATCAATACTATAACATATGGTGCCGCAAAACAGCAAAGAAGTGCCACAAGCATAAAAAAGATATAATAACCTGTAATCTTCTTCGTTACTCTTACGTCCGTTATATCCTCATAATAAAGTACTGGAATAGTACTTTTCTTTGCAGGCTTAGTTTGAATGGTCATTTTTTCTTCATCCATTGTAATCGTACTGTAAATACGTCCTTTACCCAATGCTGTCATAAACGTTCCAATTGCTGATACTAACTTATATTCTTTTTTTACTATTTCCTTTTTCGTTTCTTCACTCATCTTTTTGCCTCATCATTAAATAATACTTTTATATAAGACCTATTGCGCTGCCCACTAATCCAACAATAATTGCGCCAATCATAATACACCAGAACCATTCCGTAAACACACTCCGAAAACTGAAATGGATAACTGTAAAAAGGCTGGCATAAATTTTATGCACAATTAGTCCCATTACAATGATCAAAATTAGTAATACAATTGACATATCCTTTCCTCCCTCGTATTTTTAAATTTCAACTTTCTATGTACTTCTACTGAGACCATTATTGTAGAAATATCATATTTTCTCTTATTATACTCTTTCTAATTCTATCAGTCAATATTTGCTTCTATTAGTTCATTCGTATTTTTATCTTTTAAGGGCATAATCTTTGTTAAAAGGAGGATTTTCCATGAAATCAATTGATTATACCGAGATTGGACATAAAATTCGTCAATCACGAATTGCCCATTCCTACTCTCAGGAACAACTGGCAGAATTAACAGGAATCTCCACAGCCTTTCTCGGACATATCGAGAGAGGAACCAGAGCTATGTCATTAGAGACGCTGGTTTCCATTTGTTCTGTTCTAAATATCAGTATTGATTATCTACTGCTTGATGAAATCTCCGAAACGGATTCCGAAATAACAGCACTGCTCTCCGAAGTGAAGTCCAAAGGCGACGTACAGTACCGTAAATTTGTTAATATAATGAAAGCACTGACCTTAGTTGCTGATAAGATTTGAGATACGTATTTCAACATCCATTTCAATAATATATACGCAAAAAGCTTCCAGTCCTTGTTATGAGAACCAGAAGCTTTTTTTCATATTATCGTTAATATAAATCAACAGCTTATGCAAAATGGGGTACAAATGGGGTACGGACACATTTTCCCTTGCATTCCTCTCCCAAATATGCTATACTCATGGCCGTTGAAAAGCCCAGAAAAATAAGGTCTTAAGCGGCTTTTCCGCCGATTCCCGGCGCTAAATGAATCGAGTGTTCGTGACCTTCCACTCGTAAAACAAAACTTAAAAAAATAAGAATTTATCTTCCACAAGACCATACGAATACCGCAGAAAATCAACACTTTCTGCGGTATTCCTTTTTGTCTGTATTTGTCAGCTTTCAAGCGAAATGGGGTAGAAATGGGGTACGTACCCCATTCATGAAATTTTGAATGCACCCGAGATAGCCTCCATTTCTTCTGCCTTGGTACTCGGTAATACATGAGAATATAAATCCATCGTCATACTTAATGTAGAATGTCCTAAAATCGTTTTCAGCGTCTGTGGCTGCATACCAGATTCTATAGCTCTGGTGGCAAACGTATGTCTGAATCCATGGCAAGTAAAGCGTTCAAAATTAATTCCATCATCTCTTATCAACGCAATCACCCGATCAATCTCACTCTGTACACAGTCTCTGCTAATAGGTCTTTTATCCCCCTGGTGAAATACATATTCATTTTTATTGATTATTTTGGATATCCCCCAGAATTTTTTCTGGTTTTCAATAATCTGAAGCATATCTTCCGTCAGCGGAATATCTCTCGTAGAACTAGCAGTTTTCGGTGTATCCTCGTATAATCCCCTGCCTTCTTCATACTTCAAAGTTCTAACCACATGAATCACCATTTTCTTTTTGTCAATATCAGAATATTTTAATCCACGCAGTTCTCCATTACGCATTCCTGTCCGCAATGCCAGCGCAAAGAAATTATATAAATAGCTATTCTTGGCTTTTGCATACTTAAGAAACAGCGTCTGTTCTTCTTGGGTCAGTACCCTACTTTGCTTTTTTTCACCTGCTTTCGGTAAAATTGCCAACGGTACTGGGTTTCTTTCTATTAACCCATTTTTCAAAGCCTGCTTCATACAGCCACTGAGTACAGCGGAAACAATTTTAATGGTCGAAGTCGCAATTCCATCTTGTTTCAATTTGTTATAAAGGTGCTGTATGTGTTCGCCCCGCAGATCCCGGAGCTTCCGCATTCCCAACTCATCCTTTATGTAATACTTGTAATAATTTTTGTATGAGAAAATAGTACCGCTTTTTACACTGTTTTTCTTGTACTCTTCCAACCAGGTATTGAACCACTCATCAAATGAAATATTGCTTTGATCTACATAAATCCCGTGTTCCATCTTATACTTGGTCTCGGCGATTTTCTTTTTCACCTCTGTCACTGTATTACCATAAACACTGACTCTCTTTCCATCTACGGCAACACGTCCCTCAAAGGTTCCATTATCTCGCTGTCTGATTCCCTTTGGAAGTTCTCGTCCTCTTGCATCTTTTGCCATTCTATCTGCTCCTTTTCTGCCCACCCAGCCATAATAGCTGAGTGAGCGCACCTATATCATTCTGCCAGCTTATTGATATAATCATCAAGCTTACCTACCAGATATACTTTTCTACGCCCTATACGGACTATCGCTTTCGCATCACCGGCAACCTTATCAATCATATAAGTTCCCATATTATAGCGTGCCTTTGCCTGTTCCTGGCTAATTGCCAGCGGTTCCATTTCTGTTGTTTCGATTTTTATTTTTCTCATATTCCATTACTCCTTTCGTTCACATCATGAATTATTTTGTTGATTTCATCCAAATAATATATCTCTTTCTTTATTCACTTTGCATTTTGAAGCTGACAGAAGTATTTCAAACGTTTATAATCAATTTCATAGAAACGTTTTCCCTTCTTTTTCTTGGTATTAGATTTTGAATCATCTTCCAATAATATCGCTTCTGTCTTTAAAGCTTCAATTATCTTCTTTTTGTAGATTTTCGCCTCTTTCATTTTCTCAGATTCGTTCCCCCAATATCTTTGGATTCCTGCAAGAAGTGTTAGCTCCGTAACATAAATAACGTCTCCAAACGAATAAATATCTTGCATATTATCATCAGAATGCTCTTTCATAAGTTCTCCTGGGACTCTCCGAAAAACACGTTTATCATTGACCATTCTGAAAAACAACGTTATAAAATCTATTCCATTCTCATTTTCCTTGAGGCATATCATATACCGATTCTGTCGGTTTTCTATTTCATCCAGCAACCGATACCAACGTTGTCTCATGGTGGTGTTCCTCATTTTCTTTTCCAACATGTTTCCAAGTGGCGTTCTCTTAAGCACGAATTCTAAAATATCCACCACTAATTTCATGGTTTCTATATAGTATGTAATACGGAAAGTTCCTGCTTTGTGCCTGGTATTATTGGCGATCAGCGTCATTATTCGTCCTTGGTTTGCATATATTTCATGACATACGATATATAAAAGCTTCTCAAACTGAATAATATTCTGCTGGACATATGCAAATTTTTCCCAGTTTACCTCTGTATCACTGATTTCAATTTGAATTTCACGATCTTGGAGCGAAAAACATCCTTCACGAATCTCAGCAGTTGAAACAGCAAGTGCCTTTCCATTACAATCCGTTTGGCGTGCAAGCAAATCCATTACTGAATTTTGTTTCTTTTTTCTGTAATCGGAAGCTTCTGGATGATAATCATCAATGAGCACTGTGTCACCTTGATAATATTGAAGCGCTTTTTCCACATCCATTTGGCTGTCCATTTTGAAATTCTTATCCTGTCCAGGATCTTGAACAAAGAACAGTTTTGCCAGCACTGTCTTACCAACTCCTGAATGACCATACAAAAATATAAAAAAATTCATCGGATGGTTTGCTTTTTCAAATAATGGTTTCATAAGCGCAGCCATCTTGCATAGGAAAAGTACTTCCGTTTCCTTTCCCTTTATGGTCAGTAAGTCTGCCAAATAATCCGTCAATTCAAGCCAAGCGTTTTCCTGCATCACAGAAGTTTCCTGACAGATAATTCTGTTAAAACATTCCTGTTCCCTTTTAGGTGCCCGGCATCCCAGCAAGTACAGGTATTCATTCAGCAGCTTTTTCTGACGCTTAGATAGATTATCGCTTCCTGCACATTCCTTCCAATGCTCGTGAAAAGAAATATTTTGCAAAGAATCAAATATCCGCTCCTGCCCCATCTCGCAGTCTACAGTTTTTACAGAAACATGATATTTATATGTGTAGCTGTCAGTTACCCGATTATGGAGTACTTCTACAAAGCTTATCCCAGGAATAAAAGTTGCCACCAGTTCATTCTTATAATAAAGGAAGCCATCCTGCTCCTTGAATTTGTCCATCTTGACACCTCCTTGTCCTGGCGGCTGGGATTCCCCAGCCACCATATGTATTTTTTACTCATTCAAATCAGTAATTAAAAACGGAACATCATCAACTATTGATTTGGATTTTCTGCCATAAGAAGAACCACCATGTTTCCAATACTTATCTACCAGTCCTGGCAGAGCTTCTTGTAACAGCATCATTGTAATCTGATCACGGCTTTTCATTTGTGCCTTCAGTTCAATGATCTGGTTCTCATACAGTGATTGCATTTTCAGTTGCTGGTTCTCCATCTGTTGTTTTGACAACTCGTTCTTCGTAGTATGCAGAGCCTTTTTTAACGCCTTAACTTCATCCCGAAGTACCTTTTCCTGCTTTTGGTGTTTTAGAAGCTTCTTATTTACCTGACGCTTCTCGAAACCGCAGGCATCCTTTTTCGCCTTCTTTAACAGCTTGATCTTGCGGCGGTTCTTTTTTAACTTTTTCTTCGTTTTTTTGTACAGTTTGTGCTGGTCGCCGTAGGCATCCTCCCAGTTAGTTTCAGTCTCTGTTGAATACTCATTTTCTAACATAGCTTTTCCTCCTAATGTAAGAATTTCAAAGTTCAAAAGTTTTATTCTGAAAATAAATCTGAGCGCTCGTTATTTTCAGCAGAACCGAACTTTCTTATATATGAAGCGAAGTCTTTCTGCAAGGACTCCCCTTCTCAATAAGATATTCACATCCTGCACAATCAGTTCAGCCTACGGATATATTACATATCCTGCCATAAGGTATCCCTGATTGATGATTTGATTCTATCATACGTTTTCTATACTATCAATTTTATTAGTTACAACTATTACAACTCGAACTTTCCGCATAACGCTATCATCGGAAACCGATAATTTCCGCAGTTTCCACAATACACATTAAACGGCAACCACAAGTTTCCGTAGTAAAATACACTACGCAATCGGCATATGTTCCATACCTTTTTATGCTACAAAGTCAAAATAAGAGCCTTTAATTCCACCACTTTAGAATTAAAGGCTCTTTCTTATAATCTCAAATTTTATTTTTCCATATTAAAACAAGTTCTTGAAGTTTTCTATCATTCAGCGTTTCAGGAATAAACTCCTTAAACTCCTTTTTATAATTATTTGCTAATTTTACCCTTGGATCTAAGCTAATATCTACTGTAGGGCTGTCTGGTTGATAATGTTTTTTTCTAAGAATCCTCAACAGCCATGTTGCGTTTCTTTCATTTTTTTCAACGCCAATTCCCTCGGCATAACATATTTTCAATTTATAAACTGCATCAATAGATCCCATTTTTCCAGCTTCAAAAAAATATGTCACAGCTTTTTCTGGATCTCGAATTACGTTATCCCCATCCATATACGCAACTCCCAGGTAATATTTTGCATCCCGATGCCCCAATTCAGCAGCTCGTAGCATATGTTGTATGTATTCTTCGTCATGAGTCGCCATTACACAGGCAGCCTTATATTCTTTTTTAGCCTCCTGTTGCACCTGGGAATATTCATCTAACGGTATTGCTTCCGAATCTTCGTCTGTTTTATTATTCTGCACGCTCTCAACTGCTTGTTTTTCCATTAATCCATTATCTGCTTCTACAGCAATTTGATTCTCTGCCAATACACTGTCCGCTTCTACAGCAGTTTGATTCTCCACCAATACACTATCCGCTTCTACAGCAGTTTGATTCTCTGCCAATACACTGTCCGTTTCTACAGCGGTTTGATCCTCTACCAATACACTGTCTGCTTCTGCAACTGTTTGATTCTCCGATAACGTACTGTCTACTTTTACCTCAATTTCTCCCATTTCTTTCCCCTTCTCATATATTTCTACTTGCTTTGGAAATTTTAAAGATATTCTCTCACAAATTTTTTTTCTCTCCGCATTCGTCGCTCTCACTTTATCTTTATCCAAGTCCTCCAATCTTTCTCTCACAATTTTGAATGCCTTTTCTCGTGCTTCGTCAAATTTCCCCCTTATAAATTCCTCTGCCTGTAGATTAATAGAAACTTCTTGGTTAAGTCTCTTTTTAAACGCATCATAAGACGATACTGAACTCTCCCCGAAATACAATATAAGTAATATCACTCTGCGATTATCAATCTTTCTCCATTTATAGGGTAGTTCGCTAAATTTTGATAATCCTCCTGTACTAATCCCAAGAAAATTTGCCAATTCTTTTTGCAGTAATCCTAAATCGTTACACACAACTGCTATAGCATTTTTAAATATATTTTCTGCCGCCATCTTATTCATCCTCCCAATAAAAATACACTATTACCTTATAATAACACTATATTACCATAAACCAATACGACATTTAATATCTCTTTCTTCAAAAAAATGGGAAATTTCCCACCATTTCACACATACGTCTCACAAATACAAATAATTTGCTCCTTTTTTCCAGTCCTGAATAGAATTTTATTTCCGGCTATTACATTCTACTAAAGCGAATGTATATACAAAAATTTTGTAACGTTTCCAACTCTGGCACGTTCTACATACACTCGCAGATAAAAAAACAGGATTTCACAGCAATTATTTTTTGCGAATCCTGTTATATATAATACTCTAAGTATATAGAAGGAGGATTTTATTATGAAGCCCAAAAGATCTAATAAGACAGAACAAATCAATATACGAGTATCTCCAAAGGAAAAGATACTACTTCAGAAGAATGCTTCCGATATGAATATGGATATGTCGGATTATATACGTAAATGTACCATACTATCAAACAGTAAGAATATCTGCGGCTCGCTTCCCCAAATCGTATGCCAGGTTCAAGATATCCTAAATTCCATACTGGAAGCTTACGATAACGATCCCGTTCTTGAACAGGAGGTCGACAAATTATGGGAAAAATTGTAATTCATATTAAACAGCATACTTATCCACGTGACAAGGATATCGAACAACTAATTGCCTACATTTCCGGACATGGCAAACATCATAAACAAAAAGTCTATTATCGTAACGCTTATGGTGTCAGTACCAATTACCAAAAGGCTCCACATCAGATGATACAGGTACAAAAATACTATAAAAAAGATTCTAAACGAAGAATGTATCATATGATTATATCTTTCCCGAAAGACTACAGATCCAATCGCATTTGTGCAATAGAGCTTGCCAATTCTATTGCACAGCAATTTTCTAATAAATATCAGATATTTTTCGCTATTCATAATGATACTGATAATCTGCATATTCACTATGCAATCAATTCAGTAAGTTTTCAAACAGGAAAAAAATTGCATACTTCCAAAACAGAATTAAAAGAAATAAAACAAAATATCCTTAATTTAGTAAATACCATTCATAAGCATTACTATCCATATATACGTGACTTAGAGCTTTAACCAAAGCCAGCTAAAATAAGGCAAGGAAACGCCTTCCCTTGCCTCTGCAACATCAACTATTTTTAATGTACTCCAGGATATCTTCCTTAAGGAATATCCATTTTCCACAGATCTTGTGACCTGCGAGTATGCCTTCGTTCACAAGCCTCAATGCGGAAGTTTTTCCAATTTGCAAAAGTTCCTCAAGCTCTTTCAATGTAAGTGTATCTGGTGTATTATCCAACATATTATCCCACCTTTCCAAAGATTATGTACATTATGAATCTGTTTTGAAGCCTTGGTACATCTTAGACCATATTGGAACACACTAGATTATGTTGGATTCATTCCCAGATACTTTTAGAAGTATCTACTATGTACATATTTTTCAGTTCACGCTTGTACTTGTAATAACTTCCTCTTGATATTCCAATAAGCTTGATACACTCTGCATCATTCAATCCACCAGAAAAGTCCCGACTATATTTTTGTATCATTTCCTTTGATTTCACGGACTTCTTAGTAATCAACTTTGTTCCGCAAGGCAATCCTATCTGCTTTCCATTTAGTTTCGCAGTCTGGATTCCTTCACGTGTTCTTTGGTGTAAATCGGTAACTTCTTTCTCTGCCTGTTCAAAGGCAAGCTGAATCTGCCTTTTTGCAAGATTCAGCATATATCTGTTAAGAGCGCCGAATATACCAGACAATAATTCTTCAGAAGCTTGATCGCCTGTTTTTACATTTACGGACAACTGATTTTCCATTGCCTGTTGATAAGTGCTTGTATTTATATGAGGTTCTTTCAAAAATACCAGGGATACGCCTTGGTTATATAGTTTCTGGTACATTTCGTACCCCTCCTGTGCAGTACGGCTCATACGAGATACCGAATCAAAGACCAGCGTATCACCAGTAGAAACTATTTTGAGCAGCTTTTCAAATTCTTTTCGTCCCTGTATTTTCGTTCCTGTGTATGTTTCTTTTACAATAACTGCGTCTGGATATGCCAGCTTAATATTTCTGATCTGCCGCTCCATTGACTGCTTGGATGTAGAAATCCTGCAATACCCATAGACTTTCATTTTACCATTTCCTTTCTGCTATAAACAAAAATGGAGCAGAACCGTTATAGATTCTGCTCCACATTCAACTCTGGCAATATTTTATGTCTACCAATATTTTTCTACATATTCCACAGCTTTCTCTTCTGGCAATGAAAATTCTTTTGCGATGTTTTTAATTGTATCAGCTTTGCTGGCATTTAAATTTTTGCAGATTCTGATATTAGCTAAAATTCCTTCCTGTTTGCCACGCTCGACACCCTCGTTTACCAATTCCTCTAATGCACCACACATATAAATCTGCCCTCCTTTTTTCTCTGATTGCAAAGCCTGGTTAATCAGTCTCTGGGATTCTGTGATTGCTCCGATCACGACTCCGAGTTCTGCCGGAATCGCCTTTTCTTTATACACTGTATTGATCTTCTGAAAGTCTCTCTCATAAATAGAACGGCTTACATCAAATACCGTGTCCACATCTGGGTTATGGAACCTCAGCGATCCGCTTTTCCTTAACTGAAGCAGGTTCATTTTATAATCAGATACCAATGGTTTCAGCTTCTCTGGGATTTCCAACATATCTGACAGGCAAAACGGTCCATCCCATTCTTTTTCCCCATAATATACGCACAGGCTTATCACTGGATGGAGACGGTCTGTCCTCTTCAAGTTGGAAAGGAATTCATCCGAAGACTCAAACCCTTTCTCAGCCTTGTTCCTGGCTGCAATTTCGTTGTATTCCTTCAGATATGAAAAAGAATCCCCGATCATATGCCGCAAAGGCATTGCATAGTGGATTCTTTTCTGGTTTTCCAGCCCCCAAATTACAAAATCCACTCCATATGCTGTTTTCTTCACCACATCCAGGACTTTCTGAACCGTCTCTGCATGATTGTTAAATTTCACCATGGAGGAAACATCCGTATCAACTTCCGTGAGATCAGCAGGGCTCAGTACCTGTTCCCCATCAAATAACGCTGCGTTAAATAAATCTGCGAAATGATTATTGTCCCGCCAAAATGTCTTTAGTATGGTATCCGGTTTTATATTGTTTTTCTCAGCCGTTTTCGACACCTCCTACTGTTTTCTTCTATAATTAATATATCATAATCCATACGGTATTTCCATGAAAAGAAATTACCTAAATCTGAAAATTTTATAAACCTCAGCGCTATGTCTGTATCAAAACTGACATAGTCAAAAAAAGTATCAAAAGTAACCCATTTCACTGGCTTTGCCACGGTATATAC
>ERZ808246.1390-NODE-1390-length-17434-cov-3.649404_pt1 | contig 17434 bp, 19 predicted proteins | sample MGYA00521083_ERZ808246 | MGnify/ENA primary metagenome ERZ808246 (study PRJEB31516, sample SAMN03275577) | gut metagenome | biome: mammalia-associated habitat; material: feces | host: Papio cynocephalus | place: Kenya | collected 2012-07-07 ... | reverse complement strand
ATCAGTTAATGGAATGGATGACAAATTATAATATGGCATTAAATGATTATTTAGATTGGTTAAGATGTAGAGCAATAGCTGGAGAAGATGTTATGAATACATTATTATGTCTTACTGTACCAGTTGATGAAAAATTAAAGGATGAAGATAATACATATAATTATGAATATATGAAAAAATAAGGGGGATTTTTTATGGGAAGTTTTTTAGTTGCAGGAGACGATGATTGCTTTTTAGAAGGTATTAAATTATCTAATGCACTTGAGTTATCATTTTATAAAGATGAGATTTTATGTCTTGATATTCCAAATAGAGAAGATTATGAATCGTTAGAAGAGTATAATAAGGCGAATATAGAGTTTATGATTAATAAAGTAGACGAAATAAAAAATATTAAACATACAATTTTTGTTAATGCTTTAAAAACATATGACGATATTTTAAATGATGTATATACAATTAAAAAGTGTGATTCTGAAGAAAGAAGTTTACTTAATGAGATGATAGATTTTTCTAATAAAGATGTAAAAAGAGCGGGAATGGTTGCTTTTTACTTATCATTGTTATTTCCAGCAATTATTCCAATTACTTTACTAGCAAATGGTCCAAGAGTTGTTTTTGACTTATTACAAAAGAAAAAGTGCAAAAATGAGTTAGAAAGAATTGATATGCTTAAGGAAGAAATTTTATTAAATCAAGATATATTCTATGAATATATTGACACTCTTAGAACAGACTATCATAAGTCAAATAAAAAATTAGATGAATTGAAAAGAAGAGCAATGAATGGTGAAAATATTATGCCAGAATTATTTGAAATATTAAATCCTAAAAGAATAGGATTGGATGTAGCTTTTCTTGATTTATCAGAAGATGTACTTGGAGAAGATAATTTTAAATTAATAAAAAAATAAAATAGATTTTACTCTATTTTTTTTCTTTTATTTCTTCTTTTGTCGAATATATTGAATTAATTAGTAAGTCGTTTTATATTTTATTTGAAGGGAGGAGAATGAATACTGTCTTAGACTATGAAGGACTTATTTATAGTATAATTGCGAAATATCCCAAAAGGTTTGATCGTGACGATTTGTTTCAAGCTGGTATGTTAGGATTAGTTGATGCTTACAAACATTATGATCCCAATGTTTCTGTTAAGTTTTCAACATATGCATATTACTATATAGTTGGAGAGGTTAACAAGTATATAAGAGAATGTAGTAGTTTAAAGATAAGCAAAGATTTAATAGATTTGAAGAAAAAAATTTTAAAAGTAATAGATTTCATGACACAAAAACTTGGAAGAGAACCTACAACGCTAGAATTATCCCTTTATTTAGATGTGTCTGAAGAAATGATTATAAATGCTTTAATTTCAACAGATGAAGTAGTATCAATTGATGCATCTTTTGATAGTTTTAAATATTTTGATGATATAAATGCAGAAAAATTAGATTTACGAGAAGAAATAGAAAAGTTATCAGAAGATGAGCAAAGACTAATAAAAGCAAGATATTATGAAGATTTAACTCAAATTGAAACATCTAAAAAATTAGGAATAAGCCAAGTACAAGTTTCTAGAAATGAGAGTAAAATATTAAAAAAGCTTAGAACAAATTTATAATTCTAAGTTTTTTGTATGTAATTTTTTATTTTGGATAAATTATTAATGGTGATTATATGAAAAATGTTAAATATGACTTAATAGCTGATTGTCATAAAGCAAAAGAAAATAGAGTTAAGAATGCTATTGTTGCATTTGTAGTAGGCGGATTAATTGGACTAATTGGTGAAGGAATAATAGAACTATTATGTTTGAATTTTAATTTATCTAGAAATGATGCTTCTACTTTTATGATAGTAATTTATATCTTTATAGCAAGTCTTTGTACGGCTCTTGGATTTTTTGATAAATTAGTAACGATATGTAGATGTGGTTTATTAATACCAATTACTGGATTTGCACATTCTATGACTAGTAGTGCGCTAGATTATAAAAGAGAAGGACCAATATATGGAGTTGGTTCTAATATGTTTAAACTTGCCGGTTCCGTTATTTTATATGGAGTAGTTTCTGCATGGCTTTTTGGAATGATTAGATATTTATTAGGAGGAGCTATATGAGAACAATATTTTATAAGAATGTATATTTAAATGAGACTGGTACTATATGTGGCCCTTATGAGAAGAAAGGTCCTTTAAGAAAGTATTTTGATAAGAGTTATGATGATTTATATTTTAGAGAAAAATCATTTGAAAAAGCGGAAATAAAACTAGTTAAAGAATCTTTGAAATTGTTACTTAAGAAAGCATATGTGACAAAGGAAGAAATTGATTTAGTAATTGGGGGTGATTTATTAAATCAGATAACTGCATCTACTTATGGAACTTATGGTTATGGTAGTAGTTTTATAGGAGTATATGGAGCTTGCAGTAGTAGTGTTCTTTCTATGATTATTGCCTCTAATTTTATCGAAGGTGGATTTATAAAGAATGCTTGTTGTGTTGTATCTAGTCATAATCTAAGTAGTGAAAAACAATTTAGATTTCCTACTGAATATGGAGCTCCAAGGCCTAATAGTTCTACTTTTACAGCAACAGGTGGAGCAAGTTGTTTGCTTTCTAATAAAAAGAGTATGGTAAGAGTAGAGTCTGCAACGCTTGGTAAAATAATAGATTTTTCTCAAAATGATGTAAATGATATGGGAAGAGTTATGGCACCTGCTGCAATAGATACTTTATTTAGGCATTTAAAAGATACTAATAGAAGTCCAGATTATTATGATTTGATTGTTACAGGAGATTTGGGTGTTTATGGGAAAGAAATAATAAAAGATTATATGCTTAATCATTATTCAATAAGTCTAGGAGAAAACTATAATGATTGTGGAGTAATGCTTTATGATATAAATACACAAAAAGATGTTCATGCAGGTGGAAGTGGACCAGTATGTAGTGCTTTAGTTGTATTTTCTTATATATTTAATCAGATGAAAAATAAAAAATTAAGAAGAGTTTTATTTCTAGCAACAGGAGCATTATTTTCTCCAATACTTGTTTATCAAAAAGAGCATATTAACTCTATATGTCATGCAATTAGTTTGGAGGTGGTTTAATGTTATTAATAAATTCATTTTTATTCTGTGGTTTTGTATGTTTAATTTCTCAAATAATACTTGATAATTCTAAGTTAACTGTAGGACATATAACAAGTATTCTAGTAGTAGTTGGTGCATTTTTAGATTGTTTTAGTATTTATGACTATATTATAAAAGTAGTAGGAGGTGGAGCATTATTACCAATCACTAGTTTTGGTCATTCACTTATACATGGTGCACTTGCGAAAGCAAATAGTGTAGGTATAATGGGAATATTTATGGGAATGTTTGATCTAACTGCTACTGGTATAACTGCAGCAATTATATTTTCTTTTATTTTTACTTTAATATTTAAACCAAAAGATTAATTGTTATTTGTCAAATTTACAACTTTTAGGAATATTTTATTATAAATATACATTATATAGTTTTATAATATAAATAGAATAAAAGGAAATGGTGATTTTATGTACACAATATATTATATTTTTATTGGAATAATTATTCTTTCATTTATAACTGGAGTAATATTAAATAAAATAGAAAAGAATGCTTCTAGTCAAAGTGCTATTTCTAGTGTCACATCAACTTCTACAAATATGGATACAAATGTTGATACATCTATAGGTAAAGAGATTTTAAATAGTATTGAAGATGAAGGTGATTTATCTGAAACTAGAGTATTTACTATACCATTTTCTGCTAATTATATAGAAAAAGATAAAGTAGATAAAATTAAAAAGTCGAAAAAAAGTAAAGTGATAGATGATGAAATATTATGATAAGTTTATTAAGAAAAATATGTAATATTACAAGTAAAGGATTTTACTTTTTACTATCTGTTATTTCAAAAGGATTTTTCTATTACTTTTATACATTTTGTTCTTTTATAGAAAAGATGTTTATGAATTTAAAACGATTTTTTAAGAGATTACAAAGAGATCCATCAGCAAGTTTTGTTGTTATATTTGTATTTTTAATTGTAGTATTTGGGTATACTTATATCTATAGTTCAAATAACAATTCAGTAAAAATAAAATTAGATGATGCTAGTGACAGTGTTGTAAAAGATAAAAAAGATAATAAATCTAATAGTGATAACTTTAATGAAGTTAATTTATTAGAGACTAATTTATTTAGAATATATGGTAAAAAAGATATAAATAGTATTGATTTTTCTGAATTGTCTAAAGTTAATAATGAAATAGTTTCTTGGATAAGTGTTGATAGTACTAATATTAATTATCCTATAGTTAAAAGTGATAATAATGAATTTTATTTAAATCATAATATAAACAAATCATATGATAGTAATGGTTGGACTTTTATGGATTATAGAAATAATAGTGATTTAAGTGATTTTAATACAATATTTTATGGACATAATTTAATTAATAAAACTTCTTTTGGTAGTATATCTAATATTTTTACTGATAAATGGTTTGAAACTTCTAATCATAATATAGTAGTTAAGAATAAAAATGGAAAGTATACTTATAAAATATTTTCTGTATATTATAGTGAACCTGATTCTTCATATTTACAAACTAATTATGATAATAAAAATGAATATTTAGATTTTTTAAATATGTTAAAGGAAAAAAGTAAATTTAACTTTTCTGAAGAGTTAAATGAAAACGATAAGATTATTACTTTGTCTACATGTACAGATGATAATAAAGGAAGAAAAGTTGTACATGCAAAGTTAGTTGGATAATAAAAGTTCTCATAGAAATATGAGAACTAATTTATTTTAGAGATATTTATTATTTCATTCATATCATCATCTTTAGCGATGATGTTTTTATGATTTACATGACATTTTTCACATTTATATAATATTTTATAAGTATCTTTATATTTTTCTATTCCAATAGGTTTTAACATACCAAGACATGTATTTTGTCTGTCTCCTGGATTAATATCTATATGTATTGAATATAAACAATATGGACAATGATCTCTTGAAGTGTAACCTAGAGGTAATACCTCTTTTCCACAATGTTTACAAATAAATCCTTCATCTAATTCATTAAATCTTTTCATCTTCATTTACCTTTCTATAGTAGTATTCATATGGTCTAGAATTATCTTCTTCTGTATTCATAAGTATTGTAATTATATCATTATATTTAGTTTTATTTAAATATGAAAAAAATACTTTATTATTACTTTTATGAACTAAGTATTTATCAATACATGTTAATTCATCATAATTAGTTTTTGAATTTTCATATATTTCTATATAACTATATTTTGTATTTGGTATATAGTGTTCTTCTTTAGGATTAAAATATCTATATGGTTCTGTTATTTCTCCTACTAATTGCCACTTACCAATAAATTCGTTATTAGGTTTTATAATTTCTTTGTTTCTTAATCTTTCTTCTAGACTTTTATTATGCAATTCAGAATCTTTATTATTTTTAGTTAAATCATATGTTTCTATATAAATATCATAATAATCATTATTTTTAATTTCTATAAATGGTGCTCTTATTTGATAGTTATTTTTATTAGCAAACTTAATTATTTTTTTATATCCTTCCTTTATATCATAAGTAGATATGTGCATATATAATTCTGGATGATATTCTATGTATGCTTTTTCTTCAAAGTTATGTTCTAAATCAAATAATTTACTTTTATTTTTATAAATTTCATCTGGTAAAAGTATTCCAATTTCACATTTTATATTTTCTTCTTTATATTCTTTTTCATAGTTTATAAATACTTCTTGGAATTGTTTACATTCTTTAAATCTAAACTGATTTATTTCATTTCTATTTTTTATTACATGATATTTTGTTAGAGTGGGTAACAATGGGTTATTTATAACTTCAACATTTTCTTTCATATTAACCTTTAATTTATTAAGTATCTGAAGTTTATTAGAATTTTCGTTTTCTACTTCTTTTATCTTATTAGATATTATATCTATTTTGTTTTCTTTTAGAATTTTTTTAATTTCTTCTAGAGAAAATCCTGCTTGTTGATATTGTTTTATTTTTTTTATTATTTCTATTTGAGATTCATCATAATATCTATATTTAGTAAATTCATCTATTTTTTTAGGCTTTAATAATCCAATTTTATCATAGTATCTAATTGTCTTAATTGTTGTCTCAGTAAGATATGAAAATTCTCCTATTTGATACATAATAATCTCCTTTCGGTTATATGGTAACACTACTCTTAAGGGGAGAGTCAACATAAACATTTATTTACATCATTATAGCATAATTTTACTTCTATATGGTATAATGTGCATAGGTTGTGATGTTATGGAAGTAGAATTTAAGATAAATGATTTTGAGGGACCTCTTGATTTATTATTACATCTTATTAAAGAAAGTAAGATGGATATAATGAATATTGAGATAGTTTCTATTACAAAACAATATTTTGATTTTTTAAATGAACAAGAAAAAATGAATTTAGAAATCTCTTCAGAATATTTAGTACTTGCTTCTGAATTATTAGAAATAAAGTCTAGAATGCTTCTACCTAATAGTAAGAGTGAAGATGAAGAAGATGAAGAACTAGATCCTAGAGAAGAATTAGTAAATAGATTGTTAGAATATCAAGCTTATAAAGATATAACTAAAATTTTACATGAAAAAGAAGAATTAAGAAGAGATATTTATACAAAATCTCCTGAAAATATAAAAAATTATATAGATGAGAGCCAAGAAATAAAAGTAGATGTTTCATTAGATGATTTAATTTTAGCATTTCAAAAGTATTATCAAAGAAAATTAGAAAGTAAACCTTTAAAAACTAAAGTTACAGTAAATGAGATAAGTGTTTCATCTAGAAGACATGATATAAAGAATTTATTAAAGACTAGGAGAAGAGTTTCTTTTTTTGAACTTTTTCCAGTTGTTTCTAAAGAGTATGTTGTTGCGACTTTTTTAGCAGTACTTGAAATGGCAAAAGAAAAAGAAATTACTATTACTCAAAAAGATACTTTTGATGATATTATATGTGAGGTGATATAGTGAATAAGGCAGTTTTAGAGGGACTTTTATTTGTTGTTGGAGAAGATGGACTTACAATTGAGCAAATAGAAGATGTATTAAATATAGATGAAGAGTCTGCAAAAAATTTGATAAGAGAATTAAAACATGATTATGAAGATGAAAGTCGTGGACTTAGAATAGATTTTTTAGGAAATAGATTTAAAATAACTACTAAATTTGAGCATAAAGAGTATTATCAAAAGTTAATTGAAAATCCAGAAACCAATTTCTTATCACAAGCAGCATTAGAAACATTAGCAATCATTGCTTATAATGAACCAATCACAAGAATTCAAGTTGATACATTAAGAGGAGTAGGTTCTACTTCTATAATAAGAAAGTTAGTTGCGAAAGGGTTTATTAAAGAAGCAGGTAGAAGTGATGTTCCTGGTAGACCTATATTATATGAGACAACCCATGAATTTTTAGATTACTTTGGACTTGCTAGTATAGAAGATTTACCTGATATTGATAAAATTCTTGCAAGTGTTAAAGAAAATGAAAGTGATGAGAATGAAAGTTCAGATTTATATACTTCAAAATATACAGAAAGAGAAAGTGTAGAGTAGTGGAAAAAGGATATTCAAAAAAAGTAGATAGTTTATTTAGATTTTTAGATAATGAAGAAATTAATAATATAAGAGAATATATTATAAGTGATGATGGAGAATATTTAGAATATAAAAATGTAGATGATATTGATTTTTTAAACGAAGATTATAGTGAAGATTGCCTATCTACTTTTAGAAGTTATTCTGGTTATATTTATCAATATGTTAATAATGCTATTAATGGTAATTGGGACTATTCTTATGATGGGGATGAAAAATTTAAAAATAGATGTTTAGAAATAGGTAGAGAGTTAAATGATATACTACTTAATAGTAAGAATTCATCTTCTAATAATTTTAAAGTTTTTAGAGGAGTACCAATATCATTTTTTAAAGAATATGGAATTGAAAATATAAGTGAATTAATTAGTTTAAATAATAAGTATTTATTTGATTATGGTTTTACATCTACTTCTTTTTTTAGGGATACTTCATATTTTAAAAGAGAAATACCAGACGGAGTACATAGAAATGTTTTAATAGAATATGATGTTCCAAGAGACTTTAATGAAGGAGTATATTTAAAAAATAATGATTTATCTTATAGTGTTTCTCAAAATGAGTTTTTAATAAATAGTGAAAGTTTAGGATATGTTTATGATATTTCATTAAATGGAGATACTGCTATTTTAAAAGTTAAATTGATTCCTAAAAGAGTATATAGAAAAGACTATAGAAATTTAATTGAAAATTCAACAATTAGAAAATAATTATGTACAAGTTTCTAATTATTATGATATAATCTAATTGTTGATGCTCCCATGGCGGAATTGGTAGACGCGGCAGACTCAAAATCTGCTTCTAGCAATAGAGTTCCGGTTCAAGTCCGGATGGGAGCACCATTTTTTTATTTTTATATATTGACAATTTAAATTGTTATCATATATAATCTTATTGTGATGCCGAAATAGCTCAATTGGTAGAGCAACTGACTTGTAATCAGTAGGTTCCGGGTTCAAGTCCTGGTTTCGGCACCATTATTAAATTTAAACATATATTGTTTGATAACACATTTTGAAGAACTTGAGAAAGTTCTTCTTTTGTTTTGTATAAAAAAGAAAGATGCGTTTATTTAGCATCTTTCATTACTTTAATGTTTTACAGAACCTGTTGTATCTTCAGTATAAGTACTATTTGCTTGTGCTTCAATTAATTGATTAACTCTTTCTATTAATTCATCTTGGTTTTCAGAAAAATCTATATTTTCATTTGTGTCTTTATTCTCATCATCAAGCAAATATCCATATTCTAATTTTAATCTTCCTTTTACTAAAGCTCTTAAAAGTAGGGAATATGTTTTTGAGTCATTTGGAAAATTATTTTTTGTCATCAAATATACGACATACTTCTTTTGTTCTAATGTTGCTTCTATTTGTTTATCATCAACTATATAAACTCGTTTTCCTTTATATTCTTGTGCATAGTTTATAAAAGTTACTTTATTAGTTTGAAAGAATTTTCTTAGAGTTCTAACTGAATCGCTATCTAATGGCTGACTAACAAAATCTTTAAAATCTTTCATGTTACAATTAATACCAAATCTTCCAAAATAATTATAAAAATCAATTATATTACATTCTCTTGTTTCCCCGTTATTTAAACTAACTCCGTTTTTTAGATCATTGAAAAATTTATCAATAATTTGGTCTTTTTTATGCATATATCTTTGACTATTCATCTTTAGAGATGTTTTAATGTATTCATAAAGTGTTAAATCTATTTCTTTTATATAATTTATAGCATTATCAAAATCAAAAGAACTAATATTTTTATTAGAAATAAATTCATTTTTAGTTAATTTTGGATTTGACTTTTTTTCCTCAATAAACTTTTTACATATTTTTAAATATATTCTTTCTTGTTTAGCAATTTCATTTTTTTGTTTTTCAATAATTGCTTCATATTTTGAAACATCAATACCATTTTCTTTTAAATAATTTATAAATATAGGATTTGTAGTGATTTTTTGTGAAATATATTTACTAATATTATCTCCAATATAACAAACAAGTTTTGCATTGAACTCAGGATCATTTTTAAGTCTTGTTGAAAGAAAATTATATGACCCCCAACTTCTACGAATACATATCGTCATTAATTCTTCATTATTTTTAAATTTATCTACAAAGAATTCACTCATACCTCCACTTGTAGTTTCCTTTAATAATTTTACATTGAATTTATAATCATTTTTAAGCCTATCACTAATATATTTGTAATTAAGATATAGATGTTGTATAGCTCTTATTGCATATTTTTCAGTATCTCTTATCTCAATACTTAAATGACTGAAAGCGTAATGATCTCTTGTTAGTAAATCATAAACACTATCTTCGGTTGCTAATACTTGATTAATTTTGTTTTCCTTAGTTAATATATCTAGTGCTTGTGCTCTTACGTAATCATTTTTTATATATCTAATTATATTATTATCACATTCGAATGTTGCTCTTGCAATAAAAGTAGCATCGCGTTTTAGAGAGTCACTTATGTAATCTAAATTAGATTTATTTTCTTTTAGAATTGCAATATTAATATCATGATTTTTTTGTATACATTCAGATGCATAATTGGTTGCTTTTGGATATTTTGTAAGTACTTTAGTATTAAAATTAATATCATTTTTTAATCTATCAGAAACATATGATAATACAGCAGGGTTCTTAGCAATTAAACTAAGCATATATTCTTCGTCATCTCTTATTCTTTCACTAAGCAGTAATGTTTTTTCTGGATATTTAGTTATGATATTTTCAAGTAGTTTTTTTATTGCTTCAGCATCTGTTGAATTATTTTTTGATTTTAATACCATGTCATCATTTATAAAAGATTCATATTCAAAATATTCTAAATAATTAGTATTTATATTTTTAACTTTTGAAATAAAATCAGTATTCTTTTTTAATGAACTACTACAATATTTTATGATTTCGGGGGTTTTATTAATATGTTTTAAGATGTAGTCTTCATCATTTTTAAGCCTATCACTTGCATATATAAAGCATTTAGGATACTTTAATATAATTTTTGCTATAAATTCATCATTATCTTTTAATGTATCACTTGCATATTTAGTGTTAAAATAAGAAATTTTTGCAAATTCTACCATAAAATTAAAATTATTTGATAAGTCTTTATTTAGGTTGAAAACTAATTCTGGTGCTATTTCTGCTGCACTAAGTAAGAATTGTTTATTTTTTTTAAGTGATTCATCTATATAATAAAAGAATGTTTTTTTAGGAAAAATATATGCTCTTTTTTTGTTTCTTTTGAGATCTTTTAATATGAACTCTTTATTACGTTTTAATTTTTTTCCAACAAATGGAAATGCATTCTCTATGTTATTACACCTAGAATACATTAATCGTAGTATAAATTCTTCATCACATTGCAAAGTTTTATCTGCATAATTTAAATTTTCAGGTATTTTTGTTATAGCAATATATGCAATTTTTTCATTTTCTTTTAATTGTTGTCCAATATATTTATAATTTTCAGGATATAGATTCATCAACTTAAAAACTAATTTTTCATTATTTTTAATTGAGTCACTAGCGTTTTTAAAAGCATTTTTATCATTAAATACTTCAATTATTTCTAGAATATTTTTATTTTTTTGTAATCTTGGACTTGCAAAAATAAGCATTCTAGGATCATTTATTACTGCATCAATTACTATTTTTTCATTATCCCTTATTTCTGGAATTCCAAATTTAAGTGTATTTGGATTCTTTTTAACAGCTTGATTCATAAATTTATAACTTTCTCTAAATTTGGTATCTACAAATTGTAGTGCTAAGGGATTATTTTTCAGTGTATTAAGTAATTGTTCCCAGTCATCTTCATTATAAAAATCATATTTATTATATTCGTCTTTAAAATTAGCTGTCATATTATATTACCTCTATTGTAAATAATACCATAATAAATATTTTTTTTAAATAAAAGATTTCCTTAAAACTTTCTTTTTTCTTAAATTTATTTTATACTTTATAAAGATAGGAGTAAGCGTAGTATTATGAAAAAAGTATATATAGTTTTAACACATACAGGTACATTTTTATCTAGAATAGTAAATATTTATACAAGAAAAGAGTTTTCTCATGTATCTATTTCACTTGATGAGAATTTGAACTATATGTATAGTTTTGGAAGACTTCATGCATATAATCCTTTTATTGGTGGATTTGTTCATGAATCTCCTAAATATGGTACATTTAAAAGATTTAAAAATACTAAAGCAAAAATATATTCTATAGAAGTGGATGAAAGAGTATATAATGAGATATTAAGAAATATTAAGAAAATTGAGATTGATAAAAATACGTATAAGTTTAATTTAATAGGTTTATTTGCAGTTGCTTTACACTTGAGAGTAAAGAGAAAAAATTGCTTTTATTGTGCTGAATTTGTTAAGTATGTACTTGATAAAACTGATTTAGAAATTGATTTACCGGATATTATTAAACCTATGGACTTTACACATGTGGAGGGATTATCACTTATATATAGTGGTAAATTACTTGATTTTTAATGTCTATAATTTGACATTTTTCGGTTTTTATTATTGATAATTAAGTTTAATTATGCTAAATTTATAATAGACATAGTAGGAAGGGTGGAATTGCTTGGTACGTGTGTAATAATATATAGAAGTGGTGAATATTATGAGTAAAAGTGTTGAAGTAAAAGCTGAGACAGTATACAAGAAGAAGTTGTTAAAGAAAATAATTTGGATTATCTTTTTGCTATTAATAATTTTTATTTCAGTAATTTATTTATTTTTATATATTGTTTATCAAGGTGGTAGATTCACTGTTAATCTTGATAAAAATATGTCTAATAGAAAGAATATCTATTTGTCTGAGAATGGAAAGTTGTCTGGTAAGTCTCGTGAGCTTGCTGCTGATACAATAGATTATATGGATAATATATCTATTAAATGGTTACCTGAAGATATTGATAAACAAGGTACAGGAGCACATAATGGAGATAACTATATAGCATATACTTTTTATGTTATAAATGCTGGAAAAGAGACTGTTCATTATTGGTATGAAATTGATGTTGATGATTCTATAAAAAATGTAGATGAGGCTATTAGAATTATGATTATTAGAAATGGTGAAAAAGTAGTTTATGCAAAGAAGAGTAAACTAGACGGCAGTGCAGAGGAAGGTACTAAGAAATTTGTTTCAAAATCTATTGCAGTTTTAGAGCAAAGAAAAGATTTTAAGCCTAATGCAAAAGACCGATATACTATTGTTGTTTGGATTGAAGGTGATGATCCTGATTGCAAGAATGAACTTCTTGGTGGAGAGATTAAAATGCATATGGATATCACTGAAGAACATACTGATAAAACAAATAAAGGAGTGAAAGTAAATGAAAAAAAGCGAAGCTAAACAAAATCGCAAAAGAAGACGAATACTAATGGCGTTTATCATGGTTTTATTTACTGGTATTATTTTAACTGCAAGTACTTATGCATGGTTTACTGCTAATAGAACTGTTACTGTTTCTAGCATTGATGTTAATGTTACAACAAGTACAGGTTTACAAATTTCAACTGATGCTACTAACTGGAAATCATTAATTACAAATGATGATATTCATAATGCTGCTTGGGCTGGAGTTGTTAACCAATTACCAACAACAGCATTAAAGGGTATTATGGCACCAATTTCAACTATTGGTGAAACTGATGCATCAACAGGATTTATGAATATGTATAAAGGAACAATTGTTACTAATACTGATACAGGTAATAATATTTTAACTGCTGAAAAATCAACTGAGCAAAATGGTACTACAGGAGATTTCGTAGCATTTGATTTATTCTTCCAAAGTAATGAAGCACATAAAATTTATTTAACTGAAGGATCAAATGTTGCTGCTACTGCAAATGGAACTGATTCTGGAATTCAAAATGCTGCTCGTGTTGCATTCATTGTTGAAGGAAATGTAGCATATGGTTCTGAACCTGCTAAAGCACAAGCTTTAAAAGAAGCTCAAACACCATATATTTGGGAACCAAATTATGATGTACATACTGCATCAGCAATCGATAATGCAAGAAATACTTATTCATTAACTACTACAGCAGCAGGTGCTGGTAAATTAGCATATGTTGGAGTTAAGTCTAATATTACAAAAGAAAATAATGTATTATTAAATAGTAAAGATGCACAATACTTTACTGATGTTACTACTCATGAGAGTCCAAAATCTGGAATTCCTGCTGATACTCGTTTAAATGCTTTTGATATTAAAGAAGGTATTACTAAAGTAAGAGTTTATATGTGGGTTGAAGGACAAGATGTTGACTGTGAAGATAAAGCATCAGGTGGTTCTTTATCATTCAATTTAGCATTTAGTATTGATGCAAGTAACAACGCATAATAAAAATTATTAATATTAAGCCTTCGAATTGAAGGCTTTTTATTCTATTGAGGTGATAATATGCAAGAAGAAATTATTCTTACTGATTTAACTGAAAAAGAATTACTTGAATTATATAATAAAGTAATTAACCATATAGAATATTTAAATGGAAGTATTATTTCTTTAGAAGAGGAGGATAAAAATGAGCAAAGTTGATGAATTACCTATTACTAAAGAAATTAATATTGATAAAAATCATATTGATAATTTTAAATTAGAAACTGAAACAGGTACTAAAAGAGTAAAAGAAAAGTTTCATAAAGAAGCTGTAAATAATAGAAATAATTATGTTAATAGACAACTTAATATATTTTCTAATTATAAAATTCAATTAGAAAATGAAATGGTAAAAAGAGTAAAAAATCTTATGCCGAAAGATAAATCTTTAGAATATGAAGATTATAAAAAACGTGTTAATTCACTTTTGGAACTTGTTAAATTAAATTGTAATATTACAGATAGTTTTAAATTAAAACTTGATTTTATAATAGCTGCTATTAATGAAGACACCTCTTTAGATGAATTAAATCTTAGTATTAAGATGTTTATTGATAAGTTTCGTGAATTTAATATTACTTTAACTTGTAATGATTTTAAATATACTATATTTACTGAAATGTATATGAAAGATTATTTTAAAAATTATAAATTTAATAATAATATGAATGATACTTTTGAATCAATTTACTTTAAATGTCCTGATATTAAATTACAGTTAAAAATGAATTTAATTAATATAGTTTCTAAATATGAAAAAGAGATAAATAAATTTTTAACAAGTTATGTGGAAAAAAATATTACTGAGAGTGGTATATCATCTGATAATATTATTAATGAATATATACTATTAAGAGACAATGTTGGTAAGAAAATAGCAAGAGATGAGTATTATAATACAATGGTATTTCTTAATGATAAAAGAAAGATTAATGATTACTTAATAGGAAGTCCTATAAGAGTAAAAAACTATAATACTTTTACAGATGATTATGATAAATTAGATGAGTATGATAAAAATAATTATAATTCTTCTGTTATGAGTTTGTATTTAACTTTAAATGAATTAAAAAAATATTATAAATATGAATTTATAGTAGATGATCTATTAAAAAGATATAAAGATAGAGAAAGTGCTAAAAGTAGTTTTTTAAGCAAGAAGAAGGAAATAGATAAAGAAGAAAAAGTAAGAGAAGGTATCTATAAAGAATATTTAAAAGCTTGTGGAATTGGTTTTTTAGCAAGAAAAAATGAAGTTAAAATGAAGAATGCAATGCTTAAAATGAATGAACAGATTACTAAATTAAAGACTTTATATGATGAGTATAATGATTTAGAGATTACTAATAATCTTAATAATTTAAATGAATCTGCTACGATATATGATTTGTTTATGATTAGTCTTACATCATTTAATTTTATCTCAAAATGTTTTGTTAAAAATGATGATTTTGCTAATAAAAGTTTAGAAGAAAATGTAGACGATTACTTTAGATTTATTTTTAATCCAAATAATTTGTTTTTAAGAAAGACTAATTGTTTAGTAGAATTTGATATTACTAATATTATTTGTCTTAAATATAAACTATTAGAGATTAATATAACTGATGAATTAATAAATAAAGACAATATTGATTCTACTTTAGATACTTTAAGTTTTATTAATATTATTCAAAATATTGAAGCTTCTAATATTACTTTAGATACTATTTCTAATATTTATAGTATGAAGAAAATTGTATCTATAAATAGAGATAATTTAGAAGTTATTTAGGTATTCAAAAATGTATTTTGAATATCTTTTTTATAGAATTATAATTGTTGGTATGATATAATTGTTTTTAAGAATAGGAATGTGGTGGATAGATGAAGACTCTTAAAAATATATTAAAATATGTTGCTTCAGGTTTTTTAGTGTTACTAGTTATTATTAGTGTTTATACTTTTGTTGCAACTGATATTATGAAGAAAGATTATGCTAATATTTTTGGATATACTTATTTTGTTGTAGCGTCAGGGTCTATGTCTTCTGAGATAGAAGTTGATGATATAGTTTTTGTTAAAATAACTGATAAAGTAAAATTAAATGATGTTGTCACTTATAAGAGCAGTGATGGAGCAATTATTACTCATAGACTTATTAGTATGAATAATAATAAATATGTTTTAAAAGGAGACGCTAATAATATGGCTGATGAGCCTATTAATAAAGGACAAATTATTGGTAAAGTCTCACTTGTAGTTTCTCCTTCTTTTATTCTAAAATCAATTGCTGTATTCTTAATATTATTTATCTTTTTAGCACTTATTAATTTTGATGGTATTGTTAAAAAATATATTGTTAAAGATACTAAAATGAAAGAGAAATTACCAGATGATTTGTTTAGTAGTCCTAAAAAGAATGAGGATCCATCGAGTGGACTTACAGTTACTATTTCATTTAGTGAAATGGAAGAGTTAAATAAACGTCATGAAGAAGAAGTGAAGAAAGAAGAATCAATTGAAATATTAGATGAAGATGAATATTTGGATGCTCCAGATGAAGATGAGAAAAATAATAATAATATAGAAAAAGATACAATAGACTTAGTTGTTTCAATTCTAAAATGTAAAAAGAATCATGTACAAAAAGCAAGAATGAATAAGAAATGGGTAACTAAGTATCAATATGTTTATAAGTTATGCTTTCTAGCACTAAATAGAAATACTGATGAGTTAGTTCATACAATTGAAAACCCTACATTTACAGAAATATATGATTATGATTTAGAAAGAGTAGGTTTAACAGAAACTATTAGAAATAGAATATATGATTGTCCATTACATGTTTTCCTTAGATTACTTACTTATGCTATACTATATAATGATGATGAAATGTTTGATGGTATTTATAAAATATTAAAATATAAAGTTCTAATAGATAATGAAAATAGATTTAAAACTATAAAGAAAGCAGATACATATAGTATTAAACAAATTAAAACTTTAATAGAATTTATGAAGAAAGTTTCTAATAGATTTGATAATAAACATGTTTTTGAATTAGATAAGATTGAAAGAATGATTAAGATTAAGAGTTATTAGAAGGAAGTGAAGAGTAGTGAAGGAGTATATTAATAATAAAAGAAAACTTTTTATTAGTATTTTTGCTACTCTTATTTTGCTTCTTTTTATATATTTTATATATAGTTTTATAGTAGATAGAAATACATTAGCCAATGAAAATAAATGGGATGGAGTAAGTATTGCTACATCTTTTTCT
>ERZ808246.1388-NODE-1388-length-17452-cov-5.527677_pt1 | contig 17452 bp, 14 predicted proteins | sample MGYA00521083_ERZ808246 | MGnify/ENA primary metagenome ERZ808246 (study PRJEB31516, sample SAMN03275577) | gut metagenome | biome: mammalia-associated habitat; material: feces | host: Papio cynocephalus | place: Kenya | collected 2012-07-07 ... | reverse complement strand
ACGAATATTTCGGAGGCCGGCAGTCCGGAGACTACGACTGGACTCTCGTCTATGTCCAGAAGGACAAGCGTGCCGTGAAGAAACCCGTGGAGGAGATATTCTCCGTATCCTCCGCAAGGCTTGAGCTGCTTGCCTCTCTTTCCGGAGAGACGGCTGCGGATTCGCTGTGCAGGGCACTCGGAATCTATTCCCTCGTTGTGCCGGATCTTTCGCTGGACAGGCAGATGTCCGAGCTTGTCAATTCCGAGAACGCGCAGGAGATATCCCCGACAAAGGGAGTCGTGAGCGCCGGGAAGGTCATCGTGTCCCGAGGCGAGATTGTCACTGCGGAGGTCGAGCAGATTCTGGATTCCTATCGTGCGGAATATGATTCAAGCATAGGGTATTCCGGAAACCGGGCGGTGATGTGGTGCGGAGACATTCTGCTTGCGTTCGCGATTGTACTCGTCCTGTTTTTCGTGATATGGTTCACGAATCCTCAGATTTTCACTCAGATGAACAGGTATCTTTACCTGCTTCTCATATTCACCCTCACGGCATTCACCGCATCGGTCGTGGAAAATCTCTCCCCGAGTTCACTCTATCTTGTGCCGTTCCCCCTGTTCGCGTATTACCTCCTCGCGTTTTTCCGCAGGAAACTGATACTTCCGGTCTATATCGTGTCGCTCATTCCGCTGCTGGTCTTCGGGCATAACGGGATTGAACTTTTCGTGATGCACACCGTGGCCGGGGTAGTGGCGATTTATATCTTCGACTTCTTCAACCGAGGCTGGCTCCAGTTCGTGAACGCCGTCATCGTGTTCTTCACTCTGGCCGTAGTGTGGTTCTCATTCCGTTTCATCGACGGGCTGAACGGCACCGTGAATTATTGGGAACTTCTGAGGCTTTTCCTCGCGTCGATGATTTCAGTCGCGCTCTATCCGGTGATTTATCTCTTTGAGAAGATATTCAACCTCGTGTCCTCCTCCCGTCTTATGGAGCTGTCGGACACCAATAACAGGGCTCTCAGGGAACTTGCCGGCAAGGCTCCGGGAACGTTCCAGCACAGTCTTCAGGTTGCCAATTTCGCTGACTCTGCCGCGCGCAGCATCGGCGCCGACGCCCTTCTCGTGAGGGTAGGTGCGCTCTATCATGACCTCGGGAAGGTCTGCAACCCGCAGTGTTTCGTAGAGAACGAGACTATGGGGGAGACCTACCACCAGTCGCTTGACCCGAAGGAAAGTGCCCGGGAGATAATCCGTCATGTGAGCGACGGGCTGCAGCTGGCGGAGAAGTACAAGCTGCCGTCTGTAATCAGGGACTTTATCGCCACTCACCACGGAACGACCAAGGCCGCGTTCTTCTACAGCAAATATGTCAATGCCGGCGGAGACCCGGCCGACGTCGCCGACTTCACATATCCGGGTCCGCGCCCCACGACTAAGGAGCAGGTGATTCTGATGCTCTGCGACACGCTTGAGGCGGCGTCGCGGACTCTGAAGGACCGCACTCCGAACGGAATTTCCGAACTTGTTGACAGGATTGTTCAGGGCAAGATTGACGAGGGTCAGTTCGACGAGGCGGACATATCCCTCAAGGAACTTCACACGGTGAGCGAGAATCTGAAGGAGTATATCCGCCAGGTCTATCATGCGCGTGTGGCCTATCCTTCGGGAAGGAAAAAAGGAAGAAATAGGTAAAATTTAAATTTATAGTTATGAAACTGACAAAGAATGTAATTGATGATCTCAGCATGGAGGTTTCTCTTTCAATTGAGCCGTCCGATTATGCGGAAGGAAAGAAAAAGAAGCTCGCCGACATCCGCCGCAGGGCAGAAATCAAGGGATTCCGCAAGGGAATGGTTCCCATGTCCCTGATAGAGAAGATGTACGGAAACAGCGCTCTTGTCGATGCTGTGAACGACGTGATTTCTGAACAGCTCAACTCCTTCATCAAGGATGAGAAACTTAATGTGATAGGCGAGCCGCTTCCTGCGGAGGATCAGCCGAAGAACGAGTGGACCGACGGCAACAGCTTTGAGTTCAAGTTCGACATCGCCTGCAATCCTGCTGTCGGCATAGAGCTCAACAAGAAGGACGAGGTCGTCTATTATGACATCACCGTGACGGATGAGGCCAAGAAGGAAATGAAGGAAAACCTTCTCAAACAGTACGGAGACCTCGTGGACGGTGAGGCTGCAAAGGAGGACGATTTCATCGTTGCGGATCTTGAACAGGGAGAAAACAAGATAGAGGGAACATACATCGCCCTCCGCAATGTCGCGGAGGCCGCAAAGAAGCAGTTTGTCGGCGTGAAGCCGGGCGACAGCTTTGAAGTGAACGTTAACGAGGCGTTCGAGAACGAGAACGACCGTGCGGCTCTCATCAAGGTGAAGAAGGAGGAACTTTCGGGCATAGACCCAGTCTATAAGGTGACTGTGAAGTCAGTCAAGACTTTCGTTTCCGCTCCGCTCACACAGGAGACATTCGACAAGATTTACGGCCCGGGCGTCGTGAAGTCAGAGGAGGAGTTCGACGCTAAGATTACCGAGAGGCTTGCTGCCGAGTACACTAACGAGGCTGACTTCCGCTTCTCGAAGGATGTTCGTGACTACCTTGTGAAGAAGGCTGACCTCAAGCTCCCTGAAGCTTTTATGAAGAGGTGGATTCACACTGCCAATGAAGGCAAGTTCACCATGGAGGAAATCGAGAAGGAGTTCAGTCTCTTTGTCGAGGACTATCGCTGGCAGCTCGTGCGCGGCTTCATCATGAACAAGTATGGTGTGAAGGTTGAGCAGGCGGATCTGCTCGCGAGCGCAAAGGGCTTTGCCGCCTACCAGTTTGCGATGTACGGGATGAACAATGTTCCTGAAGAGCAGCTTGAGTCCTACGCCAAGAGCGTGCTCGCAAACGAGGAGCAGGCTCGCCGCATCCTTGAGCAGGTGGAGAATGAGAAGACCGTTGCTGCTGTGAAAGAAGTGATTACACTCAAACATAAGAAAATTTCCGTAGAAAAGTTCAGAAATTTATAACGCTAAAAAGCGGATTGCCGCGTTACTCGTCTTGATAAAATCCTCACAACCATCAGGTTGCTGCGGTTTTATGTTCGCTAATGCGACCTTTTCTCGCCATGGCTGTCTCAATTGAACTTGGACTGCGCGGATGGCTTAACGAAAAGCTTCACCGAGTGCCTTGCACTCCATCTTTTTATCGTCATAAATTTATATAAATGAATAATATGACTGATTTTGAAAAATTTGCAAGATCGGAAGGCATATCTTCACTGAAGATGCATGATTATCAGACAGCCGTGTCCAGTTCGGGCGCGGCTGCTCTTGACGGATATCTCAATCCGACGATAATCGAGGAGAGGAAGCTCAATGCTGTCTCGATGGATGTGTTCAGCCGCCTTATGATGGACCGTATCATTTTCCTCGGGGTTCCGATAAATGACGACGTCGCCAACATAATCCAGGCTCAGCTTCTCTTCCTTGCTTCGTCTGATTCTACTGCGGACATATCCCTCTACATCAATTCCCCCGGCGGACAGGTTTCTTCCGGGCTGGGAATCTATGACACCATGCAGCTCATCGAACCTGACGTGGCGACGATCTGTACCGGTCTTGCCGCTTCTATGGCCTCGGTTCTTCTCTGTGCAGGCGCTGCGGGCAAGAGATCGGCTCTACCGCATTCCCGCGTGCTGATTCACCAGCCGCTCGGAGGCGCCCAGGGCCAGGCTTCGGACATCCTCATTGCAGCGCGCGAGATTGAGAAGACCCGTACGGAGCTCTACCGCATCATCTCGGAACATTCAGGCCAGAGCGTCGAGAAAATAACCGCCGATGCCGACCGTGACTATTGGATGAACGCTGAAGAGGCCAAGGCTTACGGTATGGTGGACGAGATCCTTGTGAAGAAGTCACGTTAGCATTCACATGTTTTAAAATACGTCCACGCTCTGATAGCGTGAAAAACTGTATTCTGAATATATGGACAAGAAAAAGACAAAGGGCGATGGCCTGAGATATTGCATGTTCTGCGGCAGGAGCGAGAATGAGGTTCCGCTACTCCTTCAGGGCCTGGATGCCTGCATCTGCTCAGATTGCGTGGAGATGGGGCATCAGTATGTTGAAGAGGCGTTCGGACGCAAGCAGAAAAAGGCCTCGCAGACCGGTGCGGATAAAAAAAGGACAGTTCTCAAACCTCATGAAATAACGGCTTTTCTTGACCAGTATGTGATCGGTCAGGACCGGGCGAAGAAACAACTGTCCGTTGCTGTATACAACCACTACAAGCGTCTGGAGCATAATCTTTCCCCAGATGCAGCGAATAATGATGTGGAACTTGAGAAGAGCAACATCCTGATGGTCGGTCCTACGGGTACTGGAAAGACCCTGCTCGCGAAGACCATCGCGCGCATGCTTGACGTCCCGTTCACTATTGTTGACGCTACCGTGCTCACGGAAGCCGGCTATGTAGGCGAGGATGTGGAAAGCATACTTACCAGACTTCTTCAGGAGGCTGACTTTGATGTCGCGCAGGCCGAGAGGGGCATCGTGTTCATTGATGAGATTGACAAGATCTCCCGCAAGTCGGACAATCCGTCCATTACGCGCGACGTGTCCGGAGAAGGGGTACAGCAGGCCATGCTGAAGCTTCTTGAAGGAAATGTCGTGAATGTTCCGCCGAAAGGCGGGCGCAAGCACCCCGAGCAGGAATTCATCCACGTCAACACCCAGAACATACTCTTTATCTGCGGCGGTGCGTTCGAGGGCATAGAGCGCCATATTGCCCAGAGGATGAACACTCAGATAATCGGCTACGGGGTTTCTTCCAAGCCCAAGGTCGATAAGGACAATCTGCTCCGCTATGTCGAGCCGGCCGATCTGCGTGCCTACGGTCTCATTCCGGAGATTATCGGGCGTCTTCCGGTCATCACATGGCTTGACAATCTTGACAAGCCGGCGCTGCTCCGCATACTCACCGAGCCTAAGAACGCCATCATCCGCCAGTATGAGAAGATGTTCGAGCTTGACGGAATAAAGTTGGAGATTGAGCCGGAAGTGCTTGAGTTGATTGTCGATACTGCAATCAGTGAGAAACTCGGGGCGAGGGGGCTGCGTGCAATCTGCGAACGTATCATGACCGATGCGATGTATGACGCTCCGTCATCGAAGAGCAAGACATTCAAACTTACTCTGGACTACGCAAAATCGAAATTACGGACTGAATAAAAAGATTTCGCAAGCCTTGCACTCCATCTTTTTATTCAATTCTAGTACAATTTTTTATTACAATTATGGAAAAATACATCAAGGACAATGAGCAGCGGTGGTTCGAGGAACTTTTTTCGCTGCTGCGGATTCCTTCGATAAGTTCGGATCCGAATCATAGGGGAGATATGCTGCGCTGCGCCGAAAGGCTGGCCGAACTGCTGAAAGAAGCGGGGGCTGATGAGTCTGCGGTTTATCCTACGGATGGTCATCCGGTAGTGTTCGGGCAGAAAACGGTTTCGCCGGAACTCCCGACTGTCCTTGTGTATGGTCATTATGATGTCCAGCCTGTTGACCCGATTGCACTTTGGCATTCCGATCCGTTTGAGCCGGAAATTCATGACGGGGCAATCTGGGGCAGGGGAGCGAACGACGACAAGGGACAGCTGTTCATGCACATCAAGGCATTTGAATATCTTGTCCGCACCGGGCAGCTCCATCATAACGTCAAGTTTATATTTGAGGGAGAGGAGGAAATCGGCAGTCCGTCGCTTGCAAAGTGGGCGGAAGCAAATAAGGAAAGGCTTGCGGCGTCCGTGATTCTTGTCTCAGACACGACCATGATTTCGGACAAGGTGCCTTCAATCAACTGCGGAATGCGTGGCCTTGCCTACCTTGAGGTGAAGGTCACCGGGCCGAACAAGGACTTGCATTCCGGGCATTACGGTGGCGCGGTAGCCAACCCGATAAATGTCCTCTGCGACATGATCTCATCACTCATCGACAAGGACGGGCGCATCACCGTCAAGGGATTCTATGACGATGTCGTGGAACTTTCCGACGCAGACCGCGCGCAGCTCGCCAGGGCTCCGTTCGACCTCGAAGAATACAAGAACTTCTTGGGCATCAAAGAGGTGAAGGGCGAGAAAGGCTACACCACTCTTGAACGCACCGGCATCCGCCCATGTCTCGATGTCTGCGGCATCTGGGGCGGTTTTACAGGCGAGGGCTCCAAAACTGTTCTTCCGTCCGAGGCTCACGCGAAAGTCTCCATGCGTCTGGTCCCGAACCAGGACAGCGCGACAATCAGCAGGCTTTTTACGGAACATTTTCTTTCCATTGCACCGCCTTATGTGAAGGTGGAGGTAAAGACTTGCCACGGAGGCAACGGCTTCCTCATCCCGATTTCGTCGCACGCCTATCAGTCAGCATCCCGCGCAATGACCGAGGTCTATGGCACCGAACCCGTCCCTTCACGTGGCGGCGGCAGCATCCCGATTCTCGCTGACCTTCAGCACATACTCGGCATAGACCCGCTTCTGATGGGCTTCGGTCTTGAACGCGACACCATCCACTCCCCGAACGAGTCTTACCTCCTCTCCCAGTTCTTCGCCGGCATCCGCTCCATCGCGCTGTTTTACAGATATTATTAGGAAGCGTTGCCGCCATTAAATATTTCTGGGACAATGTGACGCTCCGCTATTTTTGCGGCGGAGCGGGCTGTGGTGTTGGATGTTTTAAGAATATTAACTACATTTGTCCTATAGTAGGTATGAAGCCGCATTAACATTGAAAACTAAAACTGACAATTATGGAAGAAAATCTGAGGCGCAGGATTTTTCTGTCGTCATTGCTGCATGATATAGGGAAATTCTATCAGAGAGCCGACAATTCTTTTTCAGATAAGTATAATAGTCTGTCGCAATATTCCAAACGAATAGCCGATGATATTTGCCCAATTAATGAACATGGCAGGTTTGGATATCAGCATGTCGTGTGGACAAATGAGTTTTTTGAGAATTATGGCGGCATAATGGCTAAGGTTCCCGGAGTCGGAACGACGAATGAAGATTTTGATGATTCGATGGCGTCGTTTGCGTGTAACCACCATAAACCGAAAACGGAATTGCAGGCACTTGTTACTTTGGCGGATTGGTGGAGCGCGGGAATTGACAGAACCGCACCTTCTTCGATGGAACGGGAGAGGGTCGATGGAGAACAGTCTATTCAGTGGGGGGGGATAGGTACAAGCGCATTCCTCTCTTCTCGGTTTTCAATTCGATAAATGGCGGCTCCTATTCATCCGCATTCTCCCTCAATGGGCTGAACATAGATGAGGGCAGATTTTTTCCCAAAGAAATCAAAGCCGTTTCAGACGGAGTCAGTCAGGAGGACTATAAGCGATTGTGGGGGCTCTTCTGTGAAGAATTCAAGAGCCTTCCGTGTGATTCATACAGCGGATTTGCCGAAAGTCTGACTTATCTTCTTAAGAAATATACTTGGTGCATCCCATCCAACACTATGGACATGGCGAATGTGAGCTTGTATGAGCATCTGAAGACAACGGCGGCATTCGCAGATTGCTTCTGTGTCTATCGGGAGTACAATCACTCCGCCTTTAAATGGGACGGCACACGTATTTCCATCACAGAGGATGCGAAGCCGGTGATTCTTTTGGGAGGAGACATCTCAGGCATACAGAATTTCATTTATAATGTCTCTTCCAAGAAGGCTGCCGTAAGCCTTAAGGGACGTTCCTTTTATCTTCAGCTTCTCATAGATTCTGTTATACGGAGAATACTTTCTCATAAGGATATTAACGCAACGGATGCACAGGTTGTTTATTCTTCCGGAGGAAAATTCTATATGCTTCTTCCGAATACCCCCGCTGTGACGGCTGCAATCGAGAGTCTGCGCGAGGTGTTTGAACAGAAATTGTGGGCTGAGCACAAAGGCGCACTGCTGCTGAATATCGATTATATCCCATTTGCCTTCGACACAAGGACAAAGACTGTCGTATTTGACGGGTCGGAGGTGAATTCGAAAATCGGTGATTTGTGGCGTGCCATGGCGGAAAAACTTGCAGCCTGCAAAAATACACGGTTCAGATCAATTGTCCTGAAAGAGAATCTTTTTATTCCTGAAGAGATTTCGCCTGATGCAAGAGTCTGTGCCGTTTCCGGAGTTGAAGGGCGTTGTGTCAATATCGCAGGCTCGGGGGACGATTCTCTGTGGGTTCTTCCATCTGTGAAAAAACAATGTGACTTGGGTATGGTGCTGAAAGACGCCGACTACATCATCACGCATTCGGAAAGCGGCGAAGGGTCAAGGTTTCTTACGAATAGGTCGAAACTCGATATGGAGATAATGGGAGTCCATACATATCTGTTTGATCAGAGGGAACTTATAGCTGCTGATTCCGAGTTCAGAGGCATATCGTCAGTGGATGTGTGCAGGGTTACGAGTGTCAATAGCCTAATAGTTCCACATATAAAGGGAAATTTATGCAGTTATGCTTTCAAATTCTACGGCGGAAACAAGCAGGCTATGGCGGGCGACCGCTACAAGACTTTTGAAGAACTTGCGGGCGGAGAATATTTAGGAATACTCCGTATGGATGTGGACAATCTCGGAGCCATTTTCATAAAGGGGCTGCCGGAGGCATCAAAGAGCTTTGCCGCCTACTCCACGCTGTCCTTTATGCTTGACTGGTTTTTCAGCGGTTATCTCAACACCATCAGGGAGAGGTTCAAGGACGATGTAAATATACTATATTCAGGCGGCGATGATGTCTTTGCCATAGGAAAGTGGGACAAGGTAATTCTTTTTGCAGACGAAGTCCGCAAGTCATTCCGTAGGTTTGTAGGAAGGGCCGATATTTCAATCTCTGCCGGTATCGTTATTCTTACGCCTGATTACCCGATAGCCAAAGCTGCGGAACTCGCGGGAGATTCGGAAAGCAAGGCAAAAGATTTCGATGGATGCGGCAAGGGCCTGCCCCAGAAGAATGCCGTGAATATGTTCGGTGAGAATGTTTCATGGCAGGGTGAGTTCGATGCCGTTCTGAAACTCAAGACAGAATTTGTTGATCTGATAGAGAAAGAGGGAATGCCTCGCTCCATTCTTCACCGGCTTATGACCTTATGTGGGAAGATGAAGAGCGGGGATATGAGCTATATGTGGCATACAGCCTATTTTCTCAAACGATTCTCCGACGGAAAAACTGACAGCGTTAAAAATTTCTGCTATAGGATGAAGGCGGAATTGTGCGACAGACGCAAATATGAGCTCACGGCCGTGGCCGCGCGCTGGGCGGAGCTTGAGTTGAAATTCAAAAATTAATAACATAACTTAAAATCAATTGATTATGGCATGGAATGAGTACATTCCGTCTTCTGAAATCACTGATAAGGTGACAGAGAAGACAGTGCAGTTTGCCGAGAGTTTTGGCGGTTATCTAGGAAAAGATGACATGATTTCATCAGCAGCAGGCAGACCGCAGAAAATAAGTAAACTGACCACCAACCAGCTTAGGAAGTTTTTCGGAGAGGTTAAGAGACAGCAACTGCAAGGGTATAATGACAGCAGTTTCGTGATGCTTAAGCCCAAATTGGCTTATGCTGTCGGACGAGCCGATAAAAACAATAAAATAGTTGACTTTTACAAAGTGATTTCCGAAGCGATGGGTCATGTCAGGAATGAATCGCAGTTCAGAAATTTTGTGCAGATTTTTGAGGCAATTGTAGCCTATCATAAGGCAGCGGAAATGGGTGTTAATATAAAAACAAAATGACGGCATTATGAAACAGTTAGTTAAGAAAATAGCAGTACGCACGACTTTGAATCTGTTGTCCGGTCTGCATATAGGAGGCAGTGGCGACAATGTTGAAATCGGAGGTATAGACAACCCGGTGATACGCTGTGCTACAAAGGATTGGCAGCCATATATCCCGGGCAGTTCGCTTAAAGGGAAAATGCGATGCCTTCTTGAACAGATTTATGGCTCGCCTGAGGTCGGTGGAAATGATAGGATTAACAATCTTTTCGGTTTCGCGAAGGATAACAAACCATCAAAAATTATAGTCAGGGACGCATATCTGACAGAGGAGTCTGAGCAGTTGTTAAAGCAAAACAGCGATAATCTTGACGCACCTTACACCGAGGGCAAGTGGGAAAATGTTATTGACAGAATCGAAGGCACAGCTGGGCATCCCCGCCAGACCGAGCGTGTCCCGGCCGGCGTGTCATTCGGTGTGGAATTCATGATCAATGTATGGGATGGCGACAATGAAGATGACCTGCTGAAGCTCCTCAATGAGGGGATAAAGGCTCTTGAAAACGACTATCTCGGCGGCAGCGGCTCGCGTGGCTATGGCCAGGTAAGGTTCGGCGAACTCGACAGAGAGGACATTGTCTTTGATAACCAGTGACAGCCTATGGCAAATTACACTGTCTACAAACTTCATTTCACGTCTCCGGTACATTTCGGGGACAACAGAAGTGATTATGGTGTCAGTCTCAAGACAGTGCAGTCAGACACCATATATGCTGCGGTGACTTCCTGCTTGTCCAAGATTGGGGTTCAGATTCCTGATAATGGAGACCTCGGCTGTTCTGTCAGTTCCGCCTTCCCGTTCTATCAGGAAAATAGGAACTCTTCACCGGTCTATTTTTTTCCAAAGCCTTTGAGATATAGCCTTCCGAATCTGAAAGACATCTCAGATGCCAAGAAAGTAAAAAAAGTTAGGTGGCTGGATTTTGACTATTTCAGGCGTGTAATAAATGGAGAGCAGCTGTTCGTTGATGGGCAGGACATCACTTCCATAAAGCATGGCGGATTCCTTACGGCCGGCGCAATTGCGGAGGATTTCATATCTTCACAAGTTTCGCCCAGAGTAACGATGCCTTCACGCCTTGGAGATGAGGATGCTAGGCCGTTTTATATGGACCGAGTTTTCTTTAAGGGCTATTCGGGCTTATTCTTTCTTGCAGAAGGGGATTGCTCCCTGCTGGACAGAGGCCTGAAACTTCTTCAATATGAGGGGATTGGTACTGACAGAAATGTCGGGAACGGCTATTTTGAATGTCAGAAAGATTCAATCACAATTGAATGTCCGGAATCATCTGAATATTCCATTTCCCTTTCCATATTCATTCCCGAAAACAAGGAAAAATTGGCCTTGATGTTGGGGAAAGAAGCTGTTGCGTATGATTTTGCACGCAGAGGTGGCTGGATAACTGAAAGTCCGTACAATTCCATCCGTAAGAATGCAGTTTATGCATTTCTTCCTGCGTCAGTCTTTGCATTGGGCAAATCTCCGTGTGTCGAGGGGCGGATAGTCAATCTTCAGCCAGAATCTTTAGGGGAAATCATACGGACAGAAAATCTCGGAGAAAGTCCTCATCCTATATGGCGATGCGGCAAATCAATTTTCATCCCGATTAAAATCTGATGCCTATGGAAGGAATAAATGACAGATATAATGTTGAACTTGAGGTCCTGACTCCCCTCGTAATATGTTCGGGGGCGGAAAAGGACTGGGTTAATGGAATCGACTTTGTGGTTGCTGACGGAGAACTTTATAAATTTGATTTGCTCCGACTTGCTGCAGGGGGCGTTGATATGTCAAAACTTGCGGCGTGTTTTGAAAACAAGGATCTCGGAGGAGTCAAGGAGTTGATTGGCAATATACTTGACGATGTTTCAGATTTCAGATTGCCTATGCCATCGGGAGTATCTCCGGATACTGTGAAGTCCTTTGTGAAAAATCAGCTTTCAGGCAGGCCTATAGTGCCGGGAAGTTCAATCAAGGGAGCAGTGCGTTCAATCCTTTTTGAGTATCTTACCAGACGGGATGTGAGGAGGTTACGGGGAGGCAGCCCAGACATAGACGAGACATTCGGCAATCCGAAAGATGGAACAGATTTCATGCGCTTTCTTAAGTTCTCGGACATTGAATTTGCCGAAACAAGGCTTGTAAATACGAAAATCTTCAATTTGAGAAGCAATGACGGCAAAAACTGGTATGGAGGCTGGAAGCATGGCAGGAATAATACCGGAGAACGATTTTCTAACATAGGATTTAACACTGTCTATGAGATGCTGCCACCTTCCAGCCGCGGGCTTGGCGCGGTAATGCTCTCGGGAAAGATGTTTTCTCATGCAAGTGGCAATTCGAGTTATCGGGAAGAAAAGAGTCGAATTTTGAAGCAGAATAATTGTGGAGTACCTGAATTCTTGTTCGGGATTATCAACAAGCATACGCTTTCTTATCTCCGGAAAGAAAAGGCTTTCTTTGAGCGATACGAGGCGGATAAAACGGAAGGGATTGTGGATGGCATCGAGTCTCTGATTCGTATAGTCAATTCGTTGCAGGTCGAGGGCAATAAATCCTGCATATTCAAGATGTCAGCCGGCTCTGGATTCCACTCGATAACTGGTGACTGGCAGTTTGACGATTATTCCATCAATGGGGTTGATGCTGCTAGATGGGTTTCCAGAGGTCTTTTAAATAAAAGAAAGTCAAGCAAGTCCCGCAAGATTGCGATTGATGGTGGTAGGCTCTCGCTCATGGGTTTCGTCCAGATGTCAATGGCAAATGAAGGCCAAGTCCAGCGATATGAGAATGATAGACGGAAAGAACGTCTTGAGAGAACGCGCGAGTTTGAAGAGTGGAAAACTGCGGAAGCGAATCTTAAGCGTGAATATGAGGTCAAACAGAGGCTTCTCCACGAAATGGAGCGAAGGCAAGTGGAGTATGATGCCGCTGTTAAAGCTGCCGAAGAATACTATTTAGGAGAAAACTGCGATAATGCGATCGCTCTGTCTTTATTCCAAAAGGCCGAAGCAATTTGGCCGGAAGGAACCCGTCACAAGGAGAGAATTGCCGGCTTGCGACGATTGCTTGATGAAGAGAAAGCTGGTGAGGACAGAAGGAAAGCGGCTGAAAAAGAGAGGGGTGAGTCCGTCAAAGCGGGCTTGTCCAATTTGGATCGCAAAAATGTGAATGACCCTTCCAAATATCTGATAAACAGTTTTAAGCAGGTTGAAAATTCTGTTAACGGCTGGCTTAAGAAATCAATGCGTGGGTCTGTGCCAGACTCGGAAGATGGGTATCTTGTCGTGACACTCTCTAGAATTTTCCACAATGACTCCAAAGAGCGGAAAACTCTTGCCGATTTCGGTTCCTCTTGTTGGAAGAAGGTTTGCCAATGGTGCGGAGAACAGCGGGCAAGGCATATTTTTGAAGAGGTGACCAAATTTTGACCGGAGTGATTATGGATAAGACAAGGGTACTGGTGATACTGTATGACAATCGGCTGTCCCAATTTGAAATTCCTTTGTTCCGCGGAGCTGTGATTGGCGCTATGGACGGGAATGCTGATGTCATGTACCACAATCACAGCGGTGATACGGTTGTATATCGCTATCCCATGATACAGTATAAAAGAATCAGTCAGTGTGCGGCTATTGTCGCGATAGATTCGGGCGCGGATGTAATCGGTCAGTTCCTTTCGTCCGGAATCACTCGGCTCCGTCTTGGAGACCGTGAGGAGGAGTTCTCAATAGCTGATTTGAGAGCGAACAGAATACTCGTGCAGGTTTGGGACAGCAGTTTCGAGTATCATCTGAGGAAGTGGCTTCCGCTTAATTCGGGAAATTTTTCCGAATATCAGAAGCTGGATGCTCTCTCTGACCGGATAGAGTTTCTTGAACACATTCTCACCGGAAACATTCTTTCCTTTGCAAAAGGGATAGGCGTCACATTGACTTCGCGTCTGGAATGCCGCATTATTTCGCTCGGCAGGCAGACGCTGATGACCTATAAGGGCGTGAAGATGATGGCTTTTGATCTGGAGTTCAAATCAAATGTCTCTTTGCCGGATTATGTCGGGCTCGGCAAGGGCGTTAGCCTCGGCTTCGGAATCGTAAGCCGGAAACGCGGTGATGATCCGAAAGAATAACGTGTCAGGCAATTATATGGATAACAAGATTTTGCATATCGCCCTCGTTGGCGGGCAGACGATGCCGGTGTATCTGGCATTGCGGGAAAGCGGGGCAGGGAAAGTCATTCTGATTCACTCGTCATCTACGAAAAAGGAGGCGGAGAGAATCGTTCGGGATATGAGCCCTGAGATGGCTGATTGTCAGTTCGAACTGTTTGAACTTGAGCCGCTTGACTACTTTGTCATAAGTGAGAAGATAGAAAATCTGCTGGATGCCTTCCGGAACTGGACTGTCGAGGTCAATGTGTCGAGCGGCACAAAGCCTTGGAGCATGGCCTTTGCTATGCTCGCTTACCGATATGAGAATCTGCAGATCATATATGTCGATCAGAACAGCATAATCTATAATTGTACCTCATTACAAAAGCATGCGGCCAAGACTCCGGATATTGCCGGCATTCTCCGATATAACCAGACTGATGTCAAGGAACACAGAAACCTTGAAGAATATACGGAAGAAGACCTTGAACAGCTGCCTAAGATAAAAGCGATTCGGGACGGGTATAATCGGGGGAAATTCAGTGTCTTCAACACTTTGACAAATCCGAACAAACACAACTCCGGCAGATATGCCAACAATATCAGGGACACCATTGTGGATCCGGAGACGAGTTCTGAGATAAGTTGGGACAAGTCATATCGCGACAGCGGCTCATCCTGTCTGAAGCAGCTCGTGAGATTCTATTTTATTGACAAGTTCGGCAATCATAAAGAATTTACGCTTGTCTCGCCCCATGCCTTCGAACTTGTCACGTCATACGGCTGGTTTGAATACGAAGTCGCTACAATTCTGCGCAAATGGCCATCCTGCAATGAGGTGTGGCTGAATATCGTCTTTCCCTATAACAACAAGAGGGCGAAGAATGAAATCGATATAATCGTTCAGACAGGCCACAAGCTGCTCTTTGTCGAGTGCAAGACTCAGGTTCTGGACAAGACCGACATCGACAAATTTTCATCGGCAGTCAAGAATTATGGAGGGATGGGTGCCAAGGCCTTGTTCGTCACACAGCAATATATGGGGACGGAGGCTGAGGAGAAGTGCGAGACGAACAAGATTTCGCATTTCAGTTTCTATGATAGGTTGGGTCGCCCTGTCAGTCATAAGGCTCTATACGACCTTTTGAATCAGATAATTAAAGACAGCAATACAAGGTAACTATGGCAAGGAAAGTTTTTATGTCGGTGCTGGGCACTGGATTTTACGACAAGTGCATATATATGGGGCGCAATGTTTCCGTCCAGACACGGTTCGTTCAGAAAGCCGTGCTTGAGGATATCAGCGCAAAAGATTGGACAGGTGAGGATTCTGCATATATAATTCTTACCAATAAGGCAAGAGAGGATAATTGGGTTGGCACAAATGAGACACGCTACAATAATAAAACAAAATGTGATGAACATTATGAACGTTTGGAGAAAGTCCTGAGAGAGACCCGGCTGCCTTGTCAAGTTCGTGAAATCAGCATTCCTGATGGGAAAAACGAGGACGAAATGTGGCAGGTGTTCGGTATTGTCTTCGACTTACTGCAATCTGGTGACGAACTCTATTTTGACTTGACTCATGCTTTACGCTATCTTCCGATGCTTCTGCTCGTTCTTGGGAACTATGCAAAATTTCTGAAAAATGTGCGTGTCGTCTATATGTCCTATGGCAATTACGAAGGAAGAGAACGGGATAAAAATGACCCCGCAAATGACTTGGCTCCGATAGTTGATTTACTACCATTGTCGATACTTGAGGACTGGACATTCGCGGCTGGGGCATTTAAGGAAACTGGGCGGGTGGAACCGATTGTGAAGGCGGCTAAATTTAATGTAAATCAGAATGTCTTTTCTACTCATATCAAGCAGTCCGTTTTTCGCGTTGGTAAGAGTCTTGAAACATTTGCCAATGAGATATTAGTCTGCCAATCATTAGATATAATTCGAGGCGAGGCGGCCAATGACGCAAAGTCCTTAATTAGGGAGTTGTCTCGCAGCGGAGAATTGCAGCAACCGCTGGTCAAGGTGCTGGATTCTATAGAGGAAAGAATTGATGCGTTTATTGCCGAAAGTCCCGGAAATATAGTGACGGCCTTGCGGTGGTGTGAAGAATATTCGCTTTTCCAACAAGGGTACACATTGTGCCAAGAAGGGATAATTACATTGTTCGTCGAAAGATATCCGAACTTGAATCCCTATGAAGATGTTCGCGAAAACAGAGATTATTGGTCAGCTATATTGGGATTATCCGAGAAGTCTGTTAAAGACAGCCGCGCATGGACTGGAAAATTGGCGGCAAATAGTTCTCTGTCTAAAATATTGTTGTGCAATGCTTTTATAAAGTCTGTGCGGCAAATATATCTGAAATTGACCGCTTGCAGAAATTCGGCTAATCATGCGGGGTATTCAAAGGAGTCCAATTTAAAGGGCATAGTTGGTCAACTAAATAAACTCATCAACCGATGCATAGAGGAAATCTTCAATGCCGAGTTTCCAGAAATAATAGTTGAGCGGGACACCGCCTCAACAGAAGAAACGCATCCCGTCTTCATCAACTACTCCAACCACCCCTCTTTCAACTGGTCTCCAAAGCAGCTTTCAGCAGCAAGGGAGTTTGGCGAAATCGTTGACATCCCGTTCAGAAGCGTTGCTCCGGAAGCGGACTCTGCGGAGTTGGAGCGCATTGCCTCGGAGGAGCTGAAGAAGATTCTTGATGTGGCGGACGGAAAAGACGCCGTTGTTCACCTAATGGGAGAAATGACATTGACATATATGCTTGTCAGAAAACTGAAGGACTCCGGCATCCGCTGTGTGGCCTCAACGACTGTACGCAACGCGGTCGAGAACTCGGACGGCACGAAAACATCAGACTTCGATTTTGTCAGATTCAGAGATTATGAGTAATGAGTAACGGGAAAGAAATTGTTCTGAATGGGGACCAGAAAGCGGCTCTTGACCGTCTGATGGCTTTCTTGAGGGATAAGGACGCGAGAGTCTTTATCCTGAAGGGATATGCCGGAACGGGAAAGACTACGCTGGTCCGGAAACTTATCAACTTTATGGAGGCAAGAAAGATACGCTATGGACTGCTTGCTTCAACAGGCCGCGCGGCAAAAGTCCTGGGAGATGTCACGGGGCATCAGGCTCAGACTATTCATAGCCAGATTTATCGTTTCCGGGGATTCAATGCGGATGCCAAGAAAGTTAAGGACGAGAACTCCGTCGAAAAGGAGGGGCTGCAGTTGGTCATCAACTTTTCCCTCGGCACACCCGAGGAGGACAGCCCTGATGTGTATGTCGTGGATGAGTCCTCCATGATTTCCGATCGTGTGGAAAAGACCATGGTGCAGTCGAAATTCGGGAACGGGCGACTTCTTTCTGATCTGCTGGCATATGACGAGAAGGCCAGGTTCATTTTCGTAGGTGACCCTTGTCAGCTCGCGCCGGTGACCGGGGAACAATGCCCGGCCTTGTGCCCGGAGTATTTCA
>ERZ808246.1387-NODE-1387-length-17471-cov-3.361392_pt1 | contig 17471 bp, 13 predicted proteins | sample MGYA00521083_ERZ808246 | MGnify/ENA primary metagenome ERZ808246 (study PRJEB31516, sample SAMN03275577) | gut metagenome | biome: mammalia-associated habitat; material: feces | host: Papio cynocephalus | place: Kenya | collected 2012-07-07 ... | reverse complement strand
TGCGCAAAATTTATTTTTAGCACTGGTTTTGTTATTGGCAAAATTACAACGCCAACCACCAAAATGCAAAAAACAAAAAAAAGCTTTTTGGTTATACCCATAAAAAAATTATTGCCAAACTTTTTTTAGTTAAGCAATAAATTTTAATTTAAAACAAATTTTTTAGATTTTGCTTATGGTTAAGCCAAATATTACTTATTGTTATATTTAGAAATATTGCAAAAAGTTATATTTAAAACTTAAAGTTTAAAAGCCCTGTTTGAAACATAAGTGTCAAAAAATTTTGGCAGTTAAAAACATCGGGTTCTAAATTTATGTAATTTGTTATGGGGATAGCCTTTATCCTTTCAAAAACATCAAACAAATAGTCAACATCAATTTCGGCAACAATGTTTTTTATCATCACCTCAAAGTTAAGCTCGGCGCAAACATATTGTCCAAGCTTATCCCTAAACTGATTAAGCAAAAAATTTAGCTTGCTTGATGGTATTTGTTGCACCTCAAAATTAAAGTTTAGCCCTGCACTAGACAAATATTTTTGGTGCTGACTGTAATTTATTGTATCTTGAAAGTTTGCCGTATAATATTTAAAAAAGTTTTTTTGTAGTGATGCCAAAACCAAAACAAAGGCATATTTTATGGTTGGCAAAAGTTTTGTGCCGTTTTGCCTAAAATATAAATAAACAAGGTTATCAAGCACATCTAATTCGGCATTGCCACAAAGCAAGCAATATGATATATATAACTTTGCAACTTTTTTTGCAAGTTCGCCTATGCCCTCGGTGCGATTGTCTAGCATATTTTGCATATCCAAAAGTAATTTTTGTTGTTCATTAAACAAATTGTAATTTATATTTTTGCTAAAAAACAATTTTTCTAATTTTTGTTGAAGCATCAAAAATGATAAACCGCTAATTTCTAGCAATGCCTTGCAACAAAATTTGTTGCAATCAAAAATTAAATCACTGCAAAACACAATACCCATTGGCAAAAGACAATTGCAAATTTTTGCATTTTGAGTGTAATAATATTTTTTAAACACCGAGCCATCTACAACATCTGTAAGCACCAAAATATACGGCAAATTGTTTTGTGCCGATACCTGCTTTATAAAATTTATTTGATGATTGTTAACCACCAAAATACAAGCAAACGATTCAAAATTTTTTATAGTGTTAATATCACGCGTAACCACAAAGTTGCACTTTGTGTTTTGTTGCAATTTTGCAATTTTATCGCCAAACTCAAAATAACTATCCACCACAAGGATTGACTGAAACAAAAAATATTTTTCAAGTTCTGCCTTAAGTTCTACATCTGCACTATCACTAACATACGCAAACTCTATTTTGCTATTTATCGCTCTTTTTGCCATATCAAAATGGTATCACAGTTTTGATTAAATTTTTTGGCTTTTTTTTGTATTTTTTGACGCAAAAAAAAGAAACAATCACCTAAACGATGATTGCTTTTTTGTTTATTTTGATTTTCTATACTTTTTTATTTTTGCACGTTTAAACACACGGCCCGCAGGCACAACCTTTCGCTTTTTCATATCCTTTATTTGCATTTCCATAAGCAACTGCTCGGCAGGATAAACTTTTTTTATCATTTCTTCACTACTAACCAAATTGCTGTTTTTTATAAGGTCATTTTCTTCTGTATCAGGCATTGTGCTTTGCCTTGCAAATGTTTGCATTGCAAGTTTATCTTGCTCTTGCGTTTGAACATCATCTATCGATTGCCTATTTTGAGCCAATGTTTCTCTAAACGTAGGTTTTGCATCAGCGCATTGTGCATAGATTGGTGCCCCCTCTTTTTTAAGTTTTTCGCACTTTTTGTTGCCAATAACAAAATCGTATGCCAAAACAAGCAAGCCCTGAAGCAAATAAAAGTAATAAGTAGAAATACGCCAAGTAAGCACTGGCCAAAAACTATTTTTGCCAAACACCGAGCCAAAAATAACCAAAAACAACCCTTCGGCTCCGCCACTTGCGCCTGGTGTTGGAATAATGCCAGATGTTAAGCCTAAAATTGTTGATTGAATAAACACCTTTAAAAATGTTATGTTTTTTGCAACAAGCACACTGCTATCCACAAAAGTTAAGCACACAAAATATGGTATTGCGTTGCCCAAAAACATATCAACAGAAATAATTACAAACAAACTGATAAGCACCAGTGGACTTTTAATAAGTGTTTTAAAGGTTTTTTGATAATTTACAACAAATCTCATAACCTTTCTAAACGATTTTTGGTAACTTTTAACGATGTGAATTTTGGATAATAATTTAAGGCCCCATATAACAAGTCGTGGCCCAAATTTTTTACTAACAGAAAGTAATATAATAGTAGAAAATATAACAAGGTTTACAGCAACAATAATCCACGCAACAGTAGTAGTTACTGGGTCGGCTGTTCCACCATAAAGCACGCTGTTAAAAATAAGCACTGCCGAGCAACTTAACACAAACACAACCTGAAATATGATATAGCTCATAAGTGGAATGCCTGTAGCAACATCCCCCCTAACCCCTCGCTTGTTCATATACAGCATTTGGAATGGCTGACCACCTGTGCTCATTGGGGTTATGTTATCATAATATCTGCCAAGCGCCGCAACCTTATACGATAAAAACGGGCGACTTTGATGCGTTGCTTTTTTGATTAAAATAAAATACTTTAATGCCCCAAGCAACACTTGGGCAAAAACTATTGCAACCAAAATGCCCAAATACTTCCAATGTATTGTTGGAGAAGTAATTTCGCTGGCATCACCCACACTAATTTGCGTAATCAACAAAATTGCTAGTATTGCAATGTTTAGTGCAAACGCCAAAATATTAAGCAACTTTTTCTTTTTTCGCTTTTTTTGTTCTCTAAGCTCTTTTTGGGCTTGTTTTGTAGCCTCGTTTTGCGACTTATAAAAACTATTTATTTTTACATTGTCAAAATTTAAAAACGGCAAAAATTTTTGTTGCTTGCTTTTTAAACTTAGCCTTTTTTTGTTTAATTTAGCCAATTTGTTCACCTTATTTTTATTATATTACACTAATATACAATTTATCATTTTTACAAAAATAAGTCAATACATATATACAAAAAAAACTTTGCTAAAAGCAAAGCTTTTTTTATTTAATATAAATCACTATATGCACTTACATAATATGTTACCTTAAGATTGCTTTTTAAGGTGTTTATAATGCTATTTTGATAGTTTGACCAGTTGCTTGAATAAATTGTATCATAAATATAATCATACATTGTTTTGCTTGTGCCAAGCATCAATTTTTTGCCATATAGATAATCAGCATCAGTATAATCTAAATTGTTAACTTGTTCGATTGTTAAATCGTTTTTATAAATACCCGCATTAAATATAATGTGATACCCGCTATAGTTATCTTGGCTGGCATATACTGGGGTGCCTACATTTCCACCATCTGGCATTTCGCTAGATAGTCTTCGGCTTTCGTCAGCAAACGCTTTAACCATAGTATCATCAACTGTTGTATCTAAATTTACCGCATAATAATGTGTTGCGTTTATCATACCGCTATCTTGGCCATATTTGTAAATATATTTGTTAAACGCAACGGCCTTATCTTCTACACTAGAATATTTGTTAAGGTCGGCATTTATCTCGGCCAAAACTTCGGCCACTGTTTTTGTTACGCCGGTTTTGTTTCCGTTTTCATCTCTTTCGTAGGCAAGTGTTTGACTTTTTATTTTTTCGCACGATCCATCATACTCTTGTTGCGAAATAACCCCTGTATCTAGTTCTGTTTTTAATTGTTTAATTTGATTTGTTTGGTCATCACTCAATTTTATCAAAACATGACTAACTGCAACAAATGCACGTTTTTCGCCCTTGCTGTTTGTTCCAAAATCTCTGTGATAATAAACAGTGCTTGGGTCTTTTTGCATTGCTGTAACATATGCCTTATATGCATCTTCTTCTGACTCTATTTGATATGTTTCGTAACTAGAATTTACAAGTTGTTTGTAGTAATTTACAACCTTAGAGTTAAAGTCATCATTAACAACTTGCATATATCTTTCGTAAACATTTTGGAACTCGCTGATATACTTGTTTTCTTCATACACATTATAAATTCGGTCGAGCTCGTATAAAAATGCTATTTTTTCACTTGTTGAAAGGTGCAAGTTTGCATACAAGCCATCAAACTCACTTTGAGTAACTGAAGTATCGGCAATTGTTAAATTTTTATCTTTGTAACTTAATGTTAACTGTTTGATATATCGCTTAAAAGCTGATTCGCTTATTTTACTATCACCAGTGTTATCTTGAACAAAATCACCAATTGTTTTTTTAACATCTTGTGCAGGGTCCAAATCAGCACTCTCTAGCGACCACTTGCCATTTTGGTAAATAACCTTTTTTTCGTATTCTTGGTATGGGTCAAACTCTGGTTTTTCTTCATCTTCGCTTTCGGTTGTTGTATCCAAACCTTTTTCGGCCTTTATTTCGGTTTCATAACTAGCAATCTGTTGATTGATTCCGTCAAAAGTTTGTTGCCAAATGCTGTTTTGCCAAACATTTTGGTTATATAGTGTTGCAACCTCAACATCGTTTTTAAAATATGCTACTCTGCCATCTTCGGTTAGCCTTATTGCTTTTTTTGCTTCGCTAAGCACAAGCTTGCGATCAATAAGCCCATCCAAAGTTGTTTTTACGGCTTTTTCGGCTGTGTAGCCATAGTTTTGAACATATTGGTATCCATAGCTGTTATATGCCGAAAGCAAATCTTGCTTTGTTATTGTTACATCACCTGCAGTTGCAACAGTTCGATTTAAATATCTTTCTGTGTTTCTTTGCACCAAACTGCAACCTGCAAAAGTAAACGAGCACGCTAGGCACAAACATATCAATGCTTTTCCAAATTTTTTCACCTTAATATCTCCTAATACATTAGACAATTACAAATAATTATATAATATTTATTTACCAAAAGCAAATAATTAGCCACTATTTTTGCATTTTATTTTTTATTTTTATCTTGCAAAACAACGGCATCTTGAAATATGTTGCACAATATTTCTAACTTTTTTTTGACCGAATATTCACTTAACATAAAGTTGGTTGTTGCACTAATTTGCGAGTAAAACACCTTTACATCGTTTTGTTTAAGCGACAATGCAATGTTTTTGTTAAGCATATTTTCTTTGTCATAAAACTCAGCAAGGCACCTTTCTCTTGTTACGCTAATCCGTTTAACATCAAACTCTTGTGCTAAATTTTTTAGCATTGCAACATTTGCAAGGTTTGCAATTTCGTCTGGCACTTTGCCAAACAAATCTTCAATTTCGGCAAGCACTTTTTGCTTGCTTTGGCTAGAGTTTATTTGCTTTAAATTGCTATAAACCCTAAACCTGCTATCCTCGCCCAAAATGTAATTTTCAGGGATATAGCAATTAAGTGCAACATCTAGTTTTATATCCTTGTATTCTCGTTGCTTTTGACCCTTTATTTCGCTAACGGCCTCATTTAATATTTTGCAATACATATCATATCCAACTTTGGCCATATGTCCACTTTGCTCGGCACCCAAAATATTTCCGCAACCGCGAATTTCCAAATCTTTCATTGCAATTTTAAAACCACTGCCAAGTTCTGTAAACTCCATAATGGCGTTTAGCCTTTTGTATGCATCTTCGCTAAGCGATTTATCTTTATCAAAGGTAAAATATGCATAGCCCAAGTTTTTGCTTCGGCCAACCCGTCCCTTTAACTGATACAACTGACTTAAACCAAGTTTATCGGCATCTATGATAATTAGAGTATTTGCACTGGGTAAATCAATGCCGTTTTCGATTAGTGTAGTGCTAATTAAAATTTGAGTTTTTTTGTTGTATAGGTCCAAAATTTGCGTTTCTAACTGCTTTGAATCCATTTGACCATGTGCAACACCAATTTGCATTTGATTATCTAGCAATGAGCGAATATGGCTTGCAAAAGCATAAATGGTTTCTACCCTATTGTAAACAATAAGCACTTGTCCGCCCCTAGATAACTCTCGATTTATGGCCTGCAAAACCAAAGAATCGCTGTATTCGGTAACCGTTGTTTGCACTGGTAGCCTGCCTGCTGGTGGGGTTGCAATAATATCTATATCCCTAATTCCAACAAGCCCCATATGCAATGTTCGGGGTATTGGCGTTGCGCTTAATGTCAAAACATCTACATTTGTTTTTAGGCGTTTAATCTTTTCTTTATCTGCAACGCCAAAACGCTGTTCTTCGTCCAAAATAAGGAGCCCCAAATCTTTAAAGCCAACATCGCTAGATAGCAACCTGTGGGTGCCACAAATAACATCAATTTCGCCATTTTTAAGGCGCTTTATTATATCTGCTTGCTGGGCTTTGGTTTTAAACCTATTTAAGCACTCAATGGTAATTCCAAAATTATTTAAACGCTGTTTTGCATTGTTAAAATGCTGTTCTGAAAGCACTGTGGTTGGCGCCAAAAATGCGGCTTGTTTGCCGTTAATGGCACACACAAACGCCGACCTTAACGCAACTTCGGTTTTTCCGTATCCAACATCGCCACAAACAATTCTATCCATAACCTTACCACTGGTCATATCAGCAATAATGTGATTGATGGCAGTTAATTGGTCTGGGGTTTCGTCATATGGAAATGAGTTGTTAAACTCGTCAAGCAGTTTTTTATCAACCTCAAACTTAAAGCCTTTGGCGCTTTCACGCTGTTTATAAAGCTCTACCAAGTTGAAAGCAAGTTGCTTTAAACTAGACTTTACCTTTGCTTTGGTTTTTTCAAAATCGTGAGTGCCAAGTTTGTTAAGTTTTGGAGCTTTGCCGTTAGAAACATATGCCGAAATTTGCCCTATTTGCTCGGTTGGCAAATATAACTTATCGCCATTTTCGTATTGCAAAATTATGTAGTCTTTTTGATAATCGGTAAACTTCTTTTTTTCTATGCCAACACAAAGGCCAATACCAAAAGTTTCATGCACAACATAGTCGCCAATTTTTGGCAAAGTAAACTCTTCTTTTTTGTTTTCGGTGGCTGGTTTTTTTGCCTCGGTTTGCTTTTTAAGCTCGTTTGTTCCAATAACAACAAACTTATCCTCAACAAAAATTGCGCCATATGGCAAATTAAAATCTATCAAATTTACTTTTTTGCTTTGAATTTGGTTTGGATTTGCAACTGCCTCTATGCCCTTTGATTGCAAAAATTTTTGCAGGTATGCCGTAAGTGTGTTCGCACCTGTGCAAACAACAACAGTGTTTTTGTATTCTAGATAATAACTTAAATCTTCGCTTAAAAGGTCGTAATTTCCCAAATAATTTGTTTCGGCACTTGCCTTGTAACTATCAACAAACTGTGGCTCAAATATTCGGTTTTGAGTTGTTATTTGCTGAAACGATAACATTTGATGGTTTATATCAAAAACCTGAGATTCAGGAATATAATAGCCACAAAAGCCATCTAAAGCATCACCAGTTTGCTTAACTGCCTTTAACGAATTTTCAAATTGCAAATATTCGGCTTTTATGCAATCTACAATTTGCTTTACATCGTCAAACACAACAATTGCATCTTTTGCAAAATATTTTGATATGCCGTCAAATTGTGCAAACGGCAAAAGCCAGTTTTTTATGTAGCTAAAATTGTTTGCGTCAAAATTAACCTTAAATTCCTCAAAATTTGTTTTTAACTTTATGGCCTCGTTTGGCCCAAGTGCTTTTAGTGTATCCTCAAAATTTGAAGTTATTTTTTTTAAAACTTCTTCTTTATCTTTTGCGTCAAACAAAAAAGTTGATGATGGTGTTATATTTGCCTTTTTTGCCGAGCCAAGTTTTTTAAAACTTGAAATATCAATATAAAAAATGTCCTCTAATTCATCGTCAAAAAACTCGAGCTTTATAGGGCTTTGGCTAATAAAATCAAACACTGTAATTGTGTCGCCAAACACCGAAAACTCACCCCTGTTTTGAACCGTTTGCGTGCGAGTATTACCCATATTAACAAGACTTTGTATCAGCGCCTGAACATTGTAATTTTGCCCACATTTTAAAGATAAAATTGATTGAGAATAAGTCTCAAATTTGGCAAATTTTTGCATAAGCACATTTGGGCTTACAACAAGGCAATCTACCCCGCCTTTGCAAAGACTAAAAAGTGCATCTAGGCTGTTTGTTATGCCCTCGCCATAAGTATTGCTACCCATAGAAAAATAATCGCTTGGGTAGCCAATTATGCTTTTTGTTGTTTTGCCAAAAGCCTGCATATTTTGGGCAAGTTTTAGTGATTGTGCCACGCTGTTTGTTACAAACACAATCGGCCTTTTTTGCTTACACAAAAAAAGTGCTTTTTCTCCAAACGAAAGTCCAAACACACTTACATTTTGTCCATTATCAACAGCACTTTGTAAATTTGATAAAATAGAATTTATAACTTCTTGTTTTTCCATATTTTACCCATAAATTTTTGTGTAATAAATTTAGCAACTATCCAAGCCCACTGCCCAGCAGTTTTGATTTACAAAAGGCATATAACTTTTGCCCATAAGTAGCACAAAATTATTGTTCTACATGCCACTGGCTGTTTTGTAAGTTGCCATCGGTTTGAATAAATTTTTTTATAACATCAAAGGCAATATCTAGCGATGCCTCAAAAGTATCACGATATTTTTTGCCAACTTTGCCAACAACATAATCAGCAAGATTGTAAATTGGCTCTTGTGGCTTTGTGCCTATCCTAAGCCTTGGAATATCGGTTTTGCCAGTTAGCTTTATAATATTTCGCATTCCGTTATGCGTGCCAGCACTGCCACTTTGCCTAAATCTAAGCGAGCCATACGGCAAATCAATATCATCATAAATAACAAGCACTTTGGTTGGCTTGTAAAAATTTACAAGTTCCACCACTGCCTCGCCACTTAAATTCATATAAGTTTGTGGTTTTGCAAGCACAACACTTTTGCCATAAAGATTGCCACAAAAAATTTTTGACTTACAACTATTTTTTTCTATCTCCACACCGTTTTCATCGGCAAATCTATCTATTGCCATAAATCCAGCATTATGGTTTGTGTAGTTAAACTCCATACCATAATTGCCCAATCCTACAACTAAAATCATTATTCTTCACCCTTATATTCGCAAAAGCTTTTTATATCACTATCTTTTTCAATTTTTGCCGAACTAATTTTGCAAAAATCTGGGACGCAGGTGTCATCTGCAATTTTGCTGTTGTTTGCAATAACACAATAATTTTGGATATTTACATTTTTGCCAACAAACGAATTTTTTATTATTGAATTTTGCACTTTTGAACCACTGCAAATTATGCTACTATCTATTGCGTTACCAGCAAAAAGCGTGCAATTTGGTTCGATAATTGTTTGCCCATATATTTGGTTAAATGGATAAACAACTGTGCCACTTCCAATTTGGGCATCGGCATCTACAAACGTGCTTGATGCATCTAAAATTTCTACACCATTTTTCATAAAATAGTCCAAAATTCTATTTTTTAAAATATCTCTTATCATGGCAAGTTGCTTTAGCGTATCGCAAACCATAAAATCTTCTTCGTCAAAATATTGTGTTTGAGGGCTATATAAACTATCAACCTGCATCAAATACTCGGTTTTAAACATATATCCCCTTGTAAGTTTAAGCACACTTAGGTCTTGCAACTTAAAATAATTTATAACCTGCAAAATGGTTTTGCGCTTTATAAGTGGTGCATCGGTAAAAAGCACCAAAGTATATTTTGCATTTGGGTTAAGCATTTTTTTTGCAACTTGCAAAAAATCTTGATTTGGCATTAAAATACCATATCTAATTTGAGTATCAAACACCGAGTTTTTAACCCACTCCGTCATAGTTTTGCCAAAAAGTTTTGTGTTGTAACCATCGTTAACAAAATTTGAATTTTTAACTTGCAAAATAACAGTGCAAATATCCTCGCCCTCACTTTGCCTAAAACTTTGCACCATTTGTTTTGTGCCAACCTCTCTTTCTAATTCCATACTATAATAATATATTTTTTTGCAAAAATTGTCAATGTGATTTTTTAGGCTGGCTTTAGCAAAGGGTTTTAAGTTGTTAGAAATTTTGCCCCAGTTTGCCATCTGCTTTAATTTTTGCCGATTTTACCTTTTGCAATTGTGTCACATTTTTTGCTTTGATTTTTACAAAAAGCGTTTAGCACACCTTTGGTTTTTGCTTTGCAATGCTTCGCCTTTGTTTAAAAAAATTTTGCAACATTTGCTTGCATTGTGATTGCAAAACACCGGTTTTAGCACTTGTTTTTGTGTTTAGCGATTTGTTATTTAAAATATCAATTCCACTGCCACAAGCGCCAAAATTTTGTTCCATAACGCCAATCACAACGCTTTTTATGCGATGATTTACTATTGCCCCAGCACACATAGCGCAAGGCTCCATTGTTACATAAAGTGTGCAACCACAAAGTCTCCAATCTCCATTTTTTTTGCAAGCCTGTTTTATGGCAATAAGTTCGGCATGATAAAGCGCACAATTTCGCCTTTCTTTTTGATTGTATCCCCTGCCAATAACTTTGTTGTTTTGCACAATAACGCACCCAACAGGCACTTCTTCATTTTTAAATGCCTTTTGCGCCTGCCTAATTGCAAGTGCCATAAATTTTTTATCTACATCTATCAAATTATTTTTTGCCTGCACAATGTTGTTTTTTTGTGCCAACTTTTTGTTTGATACTGTTTTAACTTTGCTGTTTTTTTTAATTTCCATTTTATACCCTATATTTGTTTTTTTGCGCTTAATTTTTGCAACTTTACTTAATTTTGCACAAGCCAAAAATTAGTATAAAAATTATGATATATTTTTTGTATAAAATCAAGCAAAACAAAAAAATGGCCAAAAATTTGAAATTTTTAACCATTTTTGCCTATTTGTGATATGTTTTGTGCGATATTATTGTAAACGCCCTATAAATTTGCTCCAGCAAAATTACTCGCATAAGTTGATGTGGAAATGTAAAGTTTGAAAATGAAAGTTTTTCGTTTAAGCTATCGCTAAACTGTTTATCTAGCCCATAACTTCCACCAATAAAAAATGTTATGCAAGAGTTACCCATATTCATCAAATTGTTTATATGCCCAGCAAAGCCTTCACTAGTAAAAGTTTTTCCGCCAATTTCTAGTGCAATTGTGTGGCCAGTGGCATATTTTTTTAGCCTTTCGGCCTCCTCTTTTTTTGCCACCAAAATTTGCCTTTCGCAATTTTGATACACGCTCTCTTTAACTTCTATAACATTTAATTTTGCAAAAGCCGATATTCGCTTTTGATACTCGCTAACTGCGTCTTTCCAAAATTTTTCTTTTAAACTTCCAACACAAACCAAATTGATAGTTATCATATAACGCCCCAAATAAATGTGAACACTGTTATCAAAATTCCAAGCACCAAGCACGATATCATAGGTATTTTGTATTTTAACTGCAACTCGTCATAATGGCCATTATCGGCAACATACAAATCCAAAAGATTTTTTGGAGATTTCATATTAGGAAAAACATATTTTTCAAATGCAGTGATAACTTCGCCGTCTGTCATATTTACGCCACCGGCATCTCTAATTTGCCCTTCGATATTTTCCATAATACTATTGTAACTTTTGGCACCAGTTTCGATAAATAATTTTTTAACCAAAACAAAAATTCCAAACACTGCCAAAAATAACACAAGTATTGCAATCACAAAAAACAAAATTATACTTTTGCCATAAATTGTGTTTAATGCGCCCGATATGCTAAACCCAAACAAATTTGTAGACTCGCTGTATGACAAAAATACATTTATAAAGTTATTGCAAAAATGCATAATAACCGATGGCCAAATACTTCGGGTTATGGTTGCAACAAGCCCCATTAAAAGTCCCAAAAGTGTCGCATAGAAAAATTGTTGAATGTTTAAGTGCATAAGTCCAAACAAAACCGAACTTAACACAAGTGCTTTTTTGTAGCCTATGCTATCGCTTGTGCCACGAAGTAGCAAGCCCCTGTGAGTAAACTCTTCAAAAAGTGCTGGCATAACAGCAACCGAAAGCACACCATACAAAAATTTTGGCAAGGTGTCGTAACCACTTGATGCACCTGAATATTGAGGGTTAAAGCCAATATAACTTAACACTATCGAAAAAAATGTTGACACATAGCAATTTACAACAAATGCAAGTATTCCAATTCCAAAGCAAATTAAAACCACTTTGGCACTTATTTTTTTGTATCCAAAATCTTTAAAAAGTTGCTTTGGCTTTTTTTTGAAAAACGCCAAATACAAACAAAACGGAATTAAAAACATTATGCCCACTTGAATTATAAGTGTGCTAACAAGGTCGGCTGTTATGTCGCTTTTTATGCCATTAAAAACGCCAAGGCTAGATAGCACCCTAACAAGCACAAATGCAATAACAATTGTATAATAAATTATTGAAATTTTTAAAAACTTACTACTCTTTTCTTTATTTTCCATATTTCCCTTTTATATTCTTATGTTATTTTTTGGGCAAAATAACACATCTTTTGTAAAATATTTTTTAGTTAAACGCAACAATAACTGATGCCACCCACATAATAACACCCACAACAAGTGCCGATACAACAAAAGCGTTTTTGTAAAATTTATCGGTTTGGTCAGCTCTGATAAGCGCCAAGTTTAACTGCGCGGACTCGCCAACTTTTTTTGCATCTGCCGACTCTCCATTTTCGCTCGCCTCTGTTGTGCTGGTTTGAATAGCCACATTTTCAGCACAATTTTTTGCATTATTTTGGGTGGCTTTTTGTTTGTGCTTTGTTATACAATTTACTGCCCAAAGCAACAAGCAAACAATGCCCACCGTTGCAATTGCAAGCAATATTGATAGCACAATTACAAGTGGCTTTGAATAATCTAACCCTGCAAAGATATCAACATTTAAATAAGATAGCAACAAAATTACAAAATTGTTAAAAAAATGCAAACACATTGTGTAAATTATGCTACCGGTTTTTAGTGCAATATATGCCATAACAGCGCCCAAAAACAACTGATAAATTAATTGTTGCAAATTTTGGTGCATAAGTGCAAAAAACACTGCCGAAATTGCCACTGCTGTTGCTGTGCCATATTTTTTTAGGCCGTTTGTAACAATCCCCCTAAAAATAAGTTCTTCGCAAATTGCCGGCAATAGTGCCACATAAAGTACTGCCCCAAAAAATTTTAAAAACGAACTAACATCTATGTTTGCAACGCTAGATTTGTATCCCCAGCTGGTTGTAACGGTGTCAAAAATTGAAATTAGTGGCGAAAAGCCCAGCATTGACACAACGCCTATCAAAAGCACAACAAGCATCACCCATGGGTTAATTGCAAAGTTTATTTGATTCGCTTTTTTGTAATTTACCTTTCGTTTTTCGCTAACATAAACAAATGTTAATAAAAATGATATTTGTGGAACTAATGCCGAAGCAAGCGTTGAAGTTGCAACTTGTTTGCCAAATAAAATAAGCACAAGCACAATTAAAATTTGTGGAACAAATATTGCAAGCATAAATGCAATGCCGCTATCACTTGGCGCATAAATATTTTGTCTTTTTATTTTATCCATATAATTATTATATATTATTATAACTCAATAAACAAATAAAAATTAAATTTTAATAAAATTTTTAATTTGCATTGCTTGGCGCACTAGCCAAAACAGCCAAACAAATTTTAAATTTGCCTTTTGCAAGCAAGTGTTTTGCAATAATTTAAAGTTTTTTATTTTTAAATTTTGCCAAATGGGGATGTTGGCACAAATGTTTGTAGCGTGCCTAAATGCACAAAAAAATATGCTTTGGGAAAAAACCCAAAACATATTTTAAAAACATTATCTCTTGCTGTATTGTGGAGCTTTTCTTGCCTTTTTGAGACCGTATTTTTTTCTTTCTTTAGCTCTTGCATCTCTTGTTAAGAAACCAGCCTTTTTAAGCTCTGCTTTATATTGCTCGTTAACTTTTACAAGACCCCTTGAAATAGCATGGCGAATAGCACCAGCTTGACCTGTTAAACCGCCACCTTGAACATTAACAATAACATCAACTTTATCTTCAATTCCAAGCAATGTAAGTGGTTGTTTTACAATATATTGAAGTGTACCCAAACCAAAATATTCTTCTAGTTTTTTGCCATTAACTGTAATAACACCGCTTCCGTTTTCTATAACTCTAACACGAGCAACACTGCTTTTTCTTCTCCCAGTATTAACTGGTTCTACTTTTTTTACAACTTTTTTTGGCATATTATATTAACTCCTTCAAAACAAGTTTTTCTGGCTTTTGTGCAACTTCTACATAGTTTGCATCTTTATATGCGTGCAACTTTTTTAACATTTTTGCGCCAAGATTGTTTTTTGGCATCATACCCTTAACTGCAAGTGTAAGTGCTTTTGTGCTATCCTTTGCCATAAGGTCTTTATACAAAGTTTGCTTCATATTTCCAGCATAACCAGTTTGCTTTGTGTAAATTTTTTGCTCTAACTTTTTACCTGTTAAAACCATTTTATCTGTGTTTATAACAACTACATAATCACCTGTATCTGTGTTTGGTGTGTAGGTTGGTTTATTTTTACCTCTAAGTATTGATGCAACTTGACTAGCTAATCTTCCAAGAACCAAGCCATCAGCATCAATCAAATACCATTTTCTTTGAACATCTGCCTCTTTTGGCATAATTGTTTTCATTCCTTTTCCTCCATAATGTAAGCATTGATTTATCAAGGGGCTAACTTCAACAAAAAAATGCCTATTTTTTAGACGAAATTATTTTACATCACAAAAGGCATTTTGTCAACAAGTTTTTACAAATAAAATAAATTATATCAATATTTAACTTCTTTTAAAAAAAGCATGCGCAGGCACAAGGTATCCAGCATTTTTTCGTTGCTGGCTTTGCAAAGCATTTTTTACATCGTCAACAGTTTTTTTGCCATACCCTACTTCTAGCAATGTTCCTACAATTATCCTAACCATATTGTACAAAAAGCCACTGCCTGTAACATCAATTGTAATATCCTTGCCTTTTTGCTTTATTTTTATGGCAAAAATTTTCCTTTCAAAAGTTTTTGATTGCCCACCAGCACTCATAAAAGCCTTAAAGTTGTGCGTCCCTTTAAGCACATCTGCGCATTTTTGCATTTCTTGCAAATTTGGTTGAACCTTTAACCAATACGAAAATGGTTTTGCTGGTAACCTTACATTACTAACATAAAGGTTATATTGATACGTCTTTTTTTTAACATCAAACCTTGCGTTAAAGTTATCATCGACCTGCTTTGACGATAATATGCTTATATCCTCAGGCAAAAATTGATTAACTGCAAGCGGAATTTTTGGTGCTGGAATGGTTAAATTTGCATCAAAATGAAATGTTTGAGCAAGCGCATTTACTCCGGCGTCTGTCCTGCCACTAGCAAAAATTTCGGCATCAATACCAAAGGCTTTGTTTAAAGCCTCCTCTATTTTTTGCTGAATTGTAACACCGTTGTTTTGCCTTTGAAAACCATTGTAATTTTTGCCAATATACTGCACAACGCAAAGATATCTACTCATATTTATAGTGTAACACAAAAAGCATAATTATCAAAATAATAACAGCACAAAAATTTGCGTTTGTGGCAAGTTGTCGTGCCTTTGGCCGTTTTGATAATACAAAATATTTGCCTAAACAGCAAAAAATAAGGTATAATTTATTTTATGAAACGAGAAATTATTGACGGCAACACTGCCGTTGCCAAAGCTAGCTACAAGCTAAGCGAAATTAGTTTTATTTATCCCATAACTCCAAGCAGTCCTATGGCCGAAAATTGTGATGAGATGAGGGCAAAAGGCGAACTTAACATTTTTGGAAACAAAATGGAAATAACTGAAATGCAAAGTGAAGCTGGTGCAATTGGCGCTGTGCACGGTTCGGCTTTAAGTGGGGCTTTATCCACAACATTTACATCAAGCCAAGGACTACTTTTGATGATTCCAAATATGTTTAAAATTGCAGGCGAAATGTTGCCTGTTGTCATAAATGTTGCAAGCCGAAGTGTAGCCACCCACTCGCTTAACATTTTTTGCGACCACAGTGATGTTTACAGCACAAGGCAAACAGGATTTGCAATGCTGTGCAGTAGCAACCCGCAGGAAAGTTACTTTTTTGCAGTTGCAAGTTTTTTGACAAGCATAAAAGCTCAAATACCATTTTTGCACTTTTTTGATGGTTTTAGAACCAGCCACCAAATTTCTACCATAAACACGCTTGAAGATGACGAGCTAAAACAAATTTATCCATTTGACGCACTAAAAAAATACAAAGCCCGTTCCCTAACCCCAAATAGTCCCATGCAATATGGCACAAGCGAAAATGGTGATATTTACTTTCAGGGGCGAGAAAAAAGCAATTTGCAATATCAAAAATTGCCAAGTATGCTTAACGATGTGTTTAAAGATATTTACAAAATTAGTGGATACAAATATTCTATAATGGAATATTTTGGCGATAAAGATGCAAAATTTGTGATTGTTGCAATGGCAAGTGCTTGCAACACAATAAAAGAATACATTTTGGCAAACCAAAACAGTGGCATTGGCCTTGTTAAAATTAACTTGTATCGCCCATTTGATAAAGATTATTTTATAAAAATATTGCCAAAAACAGTGCAAAAAATTGCAGTTTTGGATAGGACTAAAGAGCAAGGCAGTGTTGGCGAGCCACTTTATTTGGATGTTTGCACAACAATTTTGGAGGCAAACAAAAACATAAAAGTGGTTGGCGGAAGGTTTGGCCTTGGCGGAAAAGAATTTAACCCAGCAATGGTTAACGCCGTGTTTGCAAACATTAAAAGCAAAAATTCAAAAAATCATTTTACAATTGGAATTGATGACGATTTATCAAAAACAAGCCTAAAATACAACAAAAATTATCAAATTGAAGATAAAACAGCACAAAATTTTGTATTTTTTGGTATTGGAAGCGATGGAACTGTTGGAGCTTCTAAAACCATAACCAAAATTATTGGAAGCGAAAATTTATATGTGCAAAACTACTGTATGTATGATAGCAAAAAGTCTGGTGGCCTAACAAGATGCTTTGTAAGCGCGTCAAAAAAAACAATAGATAGACCTTACCTACCAACACAAAACGATATTGTTATTTGCAACAACCCAAGTTACCTTGCAAAATATAACATAACAAGCACGCTAAAAAACGGTGGCATTTTGTTGATTAACAGCAAATTTGAAAGCACCGAGCAATTTGATAATTATGTTTTGGACGCAACAAAACTAGATATTGCAAAAAAGGGAATAAAAATTTACTCTATTGACGCAAGCAAAATTGCAGTTGATAATGGTATTCGTGGCAAGATATCAATTGTTATGCAAATGGCATTTTTTAAGGTAAGTGGCATTATAAATTACAGCACT
>ERZ808246.1385-NODE-1385-length-17483-cov-29.460179_pt1 | contig 17483 bp, 6 predicted proteins | sample MGYA00521083_ERZ808246 | MGnify/ENA primary metagenome ERZ808246 (study PRJEB31516, sample SAMN03275577) | gut metagenome | biome: mammalia-associated habitat; material: feces | host: Papio cynocephalus | place: Kenya | collected 2012-07-07 ... | reverse complement strand
ATAATGGCGAAATAGGCGAAATGTTAGCCGCGGCGAACCTCAAACCGCATGAGGGTGGGGTGTTTTGGGAGCCAAAAACGGGCGATTTTGGAGGCGAAAAACGGGCTGAAAACGCCGCGGAAAACAGACGCGGAGGGCCGCGAAAGCGCAGGGAATAAACTCCGAAGAGCAACAAAAGACTACGTTAACGCTCCGCCTGGACGCTCTGCGGATTCCGCTCCCGGACAAAGGCGGGCGGTTTCGGGATTGACCTCCTTCATCTCCTTTATGTGCCAGGGGACTGCCGCCCTTGCCATTGGAGCGCAACTCTTCTGCATTCCCCGCACGGTCGGCATTCCGACGGCAATGGACCGTTGGACCGCCCCCCCCCCGCGCGCGAGGAGGGGCGAACGTCCGCTCTGCAGACGGCCGTTCGGGGCGAAAGATCGTAAAAATGAAGCGTGTCAGACGCAAAAACGAAGCCTGTCTATGCTATAATATCCTTATGAGAAAAATATGCATTCGGTTTTTGGCGGCGTGCCTCGTCCTGCCGGCGGCGGCGGACATGGACGACGTGCGGCTCAAGGGACCGCTCGGCGCGCGTTTGGACGCGATGATCGCGCGGCATGTGGGCGGAACGGACATCGCGTACGTCACCGCGCCTTTCCTCGAAAAAACGGAACGCCGCGGCTGGTGGCAGACGGAGTTCTGGGGCAAGTACATGCAGGCGGCGGTGCCGTTCGCGCGCTATGCGCACGACGCGAAGATCGCCGCGGACGTCGAGAAGGGCGTCGCGCACATCCTGGCGAGCCAGGAACCGTGCGGCTACATCGGGAACTATCCGGAAGATCTGCGGCTGGGCGAAGGCTGGGATGTCTGGGGGGTCAAGTACACGCTCATGGGGCTACAGGCGTACGCGGACGCGTGCACGGACGGCGCCAAGCGTGCGCGGGCGCTCGACGCGGCGTGCAGGCTGTGCGACTATGTCATCTCGCAGATCGGCCCCGGTGGCGCGCGCGGACGCGAACTGTGGCAGACGGGCAACTGGTCGGGCTACGCGAGTTCGTCCATCCTGGAGCCGGTCGTCGGACTCTACCGCCGCACAGGGAACGGGAAGTATCTCGATTTCGCCGCGTTCATCGTGCGCGGCATGACGGAGCCGGCGAAAGGACCGCGGCTCGTGGACCTCGCGCTCGAGGGCGTTTCGGTCGCGGACCGGAACGACGCGGACTACGACAAGACGGCGCCCTGGGCGTACGTGTGCAAGTACGGGCGCGGCAAGGCGTACGAGATGATGAGCTGCTATCAGGGCCTGCTCGATTACGTCGAGGAACTGCGCAAGAAGCGCGGCGCGGCGGATCCCGAGGCGAGGAGGCTCTTCGACGCGGCGCTTCGCACGGCGGAGGACATCGTGCGCGAGGAGGTCAACCTGGCGGGCGGCTGCGCGTGCTCGGAGGCGTGGTTCCACGGCGCGCGCAAGCAGCACTTGCCGTACATGCGCCTGCAGGAGACGTGCGTGACGACGACGTGGATGCGCCTCTGCGAAAAGCTGCTGGCGATGACGGACGATCCGAAGTGGGCGGACCAGATCGAGCGCACGTTCTACAACGCCTATCTCGCGGCGCTCAAGACGGACGGTTCCGAGTTCGCCGGCTATACGCCGCTTTCCGGGAACCGCTATTACGGACAGCACCACTGCTACATGCACACGGATTGCTGCACGGCGAACGGCCCGCGCGGCTTCCTGAGCTTCATGGACGCCTTTTTCAGGAAGACGCCGCGGACGGCGACGCTCAACTTCTACGCCTCGGCGAACATGGCAGGATTCGAGATGTATACGCTTTATCCGCGCGAGAATCGGGCGCGGATCGCGAGCCACACGGAAGGGAAGCTGGCGTTGCGGCTGCGCATTCCGGCGTGGAGCGCGAAGACCGTCGTGAAGCTGAACGACGTCGTGCAGGAAGGCGTTCGGCCGGGGACGTATTTCACGCTGGACCGCGACTGGCGGCTGGGAGACGTCGTCGAGATCGCTTTTGACATGCCGGTGGTGGCGCACGTGGCGGCGAAGCACGTGGCGTTCACGCGCGGGCCCGTCCTGCTGGCGCGCGACAGCCGCTTCGGGGACGGCGACCTGACGGAACCCTTCCGGAGCGGGGTCTTCAAGGACGGGGAACCCGTCCCGGGATTCGCCGCGGTGCGCACACCGTCGGACGATTTCTGGATGGCGTTTTCTGCGACGCTTCCGCTCGGTTCGCACCACGAGAATCCCGAGGGGGCGAATCCGTCGACGGTGTTCTTCTGCGACTTCGCCTCCGCCGGCGACACCTGGCGGCGCGGCGACTACTACCGCACCTGGTTCCCGATCGAATACGGTCCGTTCGAATGACGGGGGAATCTTCCGTTAAGAGGAACCTGTCGGCGTCAACTGTTGAATCTGTACATCGCAAAGCAAGGGAGAGGAAAAGATGATCGAGGAGATGAAGCTTGTTTGTCGCGCGTGGACGCTTCTCTGTCTGGTTGCGCACGGCCGCGTGTTCGCAGGCGACGCGACCGGTTCGACGCGCCAGACTGTTTCATCGCCGGACGGACGGCTTGAACTCGCATTCGAGTCGGATGCGCACGGCATGCGCTGGTCCCTGTCGCGGGACGGGCGAACGCTTGTCCGCCCGTCCAGGCTGGGGGTTCTGTTTGCCGCAGCGAACCCGCCCGAGGAAGGGTCCGAGCGCCTCGCGGAGATGAAGATCGCGGCGGTCAGGCGCGGAACGTCCGACACGACCTGGAAGACGACGCTTTCGCGGCGCGGCACGATACGCGATCGCCATAACGAGATGACGGTCGAGCTGGTGGAGGCGGAGCCGCGCGGGGCGCGCGTCGAGCCGGGTTCCGCGCACGCTGAAAAGACGCCGCGGCGCCTGAATCTCGTGTTTCGCGCCTATGACGAAGGCGTCGCGTTCCGGTACGTTTTCCCGCGGCAGGAGGCCTTCGACGGCTTCGTGCTGAAGAACGAGCTGACGGAATGGAACTTTGGCGACGGGACGTCGGCGTGGGTCGCGCCGTATGAGACGGGGGGCGCCGACGCGCCGCCCGAAGGCCAGTTCTCCGGGGAATACGTCCGGCTTGCGCTTGCGGCGCTGGATCCCGGGCGGTTTGTCGGGCAGCCCGTGCTTGTCGAAGCCGGGACTGCGTCGCTGGCGCTTTGCGAGGCGTCCCTTTCCAACTGGGCGGGGCTGTATTATCGCGCGGCGGGGAACGGGAAACCGGGGCTCAGGGCTTCGCTGGCGAAACTGCCGCCCAGCCCCGCCGCGCCGGAAAACGTCTCGGTCATCGCCTGCACGCCGGCGCAGAGCCCCTGGCGCGTGACGCTTGTCGGCGATGACGGCGTCGACCTTCTGCGGAAAAACGACGTCCTGCTGAGCCTGAATCCACCGCCCGACCCCGCCTTCGACTTCTCGTTCGTAAAGCCCGGCGTCACTTCCTGGGACTGGTGGGTGGAGTCCAACAATTCCCTTTCGACCGGTTTGACGCTCAAGCTTGTGGATTTCGCGGCCGAGATGGGATGGCCCTACCATACGATCGACGGCGGCTGGTTCGGCTTCGCGCGCCGCCCCAACCATGGTCCGAACGTTCCGCTTGAACCCAGGAAGGGTTTTGATCTTGAGCGGATAGTCGCGCACGCCAAAGAGCGGAACGTCGGCATCTGGGTCTGGATCCACTGGATGCAAATCGAGTCCATCGGGCTGGAAGAGACCTTCGCACGGCTGTCCAAGTGGGGCGTCGTCGGCGTGAAGGCGGACTTTGTGGAACGGCTCGACCAGGAAATGGTGAACTGGTGCGAGAAGCTGTTCCGCACGGCCGCCAAATACCGCATCATGGTGAATCTTCACGGTTCCTTCAATCCGATCGGCGGCGAACGCACGTGGCCGAACCTGATTACGCGCGAAGCGATCTGCGGGAACGAGATGAACATCTTCAAGACCGTCACGACCCCCGGACATTGCGCCGTTCTGCCGTTTACGCGCTTTCTGACGGGTCCCGCCGACTTCACGCCCGGGTCGTTCGCCAACGTCTTTTCGAAGGATTTCACGCCGCAGATCGAAAAGGGCCATCGCTACGGCGACGAGACGGACCGCTGCCCCAATTGGGCGGAAGAGATGGGGACGCGCGCGCATGCGCTGGCGCAGTGCGTCCAGTTCGACTCCCCGCTGACGACGCTCTGCGACTGGCCTGAGCGGTATCGGGGCGCGGCGGGAATCGAGGTCTTGCGCAGCCTGCCCACGACATGGCGGGACACCCGGCCGCTTGAAGGGCGATGCGGGGAATACTACGCGGTCCTGCGCGAGTCTTTCGGCGGATGCTTCTACTATGCGGCGACGACCGTGAAGCCGCGAGACCTTGAGCTGTCGCTTGATTTCCTGGGGGACGGCGCGTGGAAGATGATCGCTTACGTTGACGACAGGAAACGGACGCCCCTGGACGCCAAAGCCGTCCTGCGGCTGGAGCGGACCGTGCGCAAAGGCGAAAAGGTGCGGTTTGAACTCTGCCCGGAGGGTGGCGCCGTGGCGCTGTTCGTCGACGAGCGGTCGTCCGGGCGGTAGCGGGAAAAGGAGAATGAAGCGTGTCGGGCGCAGAAACGAAGCCGGGAGCTGTCATATGGCGAACGTGATCAGAAGAGCATTGAACATGAAGCGTCTTTTGCGCGGCTGCGCGCTGGTTCTGGCCATTGCCCAGGGCCATCCGGCGCCGGCGACGGACATGGAACACAAGATGCGGACGGTGAGGTCCTTCACCACCGCGCTCGGTGCGCGGGGCGAAGTCGTCTGCGACGCGCCCGGCGACTGGATGTTCTCTGTTTCGTGCGTCGTGGACGAGGGACGCGATGCGGTGACCGTGCGTCTCGCGTCGCCCGTCGAGGCCCTGCCGCCGCACTTCGGCGTCTTCCTCGTCACGTCGGGGGCGGACGTGCAGAACGTCTGGATCAGCGACCACGAGAAGGACGGCTGCCATCTCTGGCCCAAGCTCTGGTGCGGGTGGCGGCTCAACTCTTCCGCGCTCGCGCAGAACACGCCCATCGCCGTCGGGTTCAACTCACGGGGCGTCGCGCCCGTCGCCATGGCGTGTTCGGAGGCGTTCGAGCGGACGAAGTGGGGTCTGTACGCGGACGACAACACCTGCGATCTGACGGCGCGGTTCGAGTTCTTCGAAAAGCCCGCGCGCACGATGAAGGAATATGCCGCGACCGTGCTGTTCGACCGCCGCGGACGGTCGTTCCCGGACGCCGTGCGCGACTGCACGGACTGGATCGTGCGCGCCAACGGCTTCACGCCGGCGAACGTGCCGGACGCCGCGTTCGATCCGCTCTATTCGACCTGGTACGCCTATCTGCAGGACGTCGACGCCGAGACCCTTGAAAAGGAAGCCCCCCTTGCCGCCGCGCTCGGCATGAAGACGATGATCCTGGACGACGGCTGGCAGAAGGTCGACAGCGCGACCTTCTACTCGGCCGCGGGCGACTGGATGCCGGCGCCGTCGCGCTTTCCCGACATGAAGGCGCACGTCGCCAACGTGCACGCCGCCGGGCTCAGGTACATGCTGTGGCTGTCCGTGCCGTTCGTGGGCGACGAATCGAAGGCGTGGGCGCGGTTCAAGGACAAGTTCCTGTCGGTGGCCGGGTCGCGATCGCCCGGTCGTGTGGGCACGCTGGATCCGCGCTTCCCCGAGGTGCGCGAACATCTCATCCGCACCTACGAGCGCGCGATCGGCGACTGGGGGTTCGACGGGCTGAAGCTCGACTTCATCGACGAGTTTCGCCTGTCGGGCGCGGATCCGGCGGTGGCGGACAATTACGCCGGACGCGACATCCGCTCCCTGCCGGCGGCGGTGGACCGGTTGATGAAGGACGTCCGCGCGCGACTGAAGAAGATCAAACAGGACGCGCTCATCGAGTTCCGCCAGAGCTACATGGGTCCGGCGATTCTCCAGTACGGGGACATGATGCGGGCGGCGGACTGCCCGGCCGACCCATGCGCGAACCGCAAGCGCATCTGCGATCTGCGGCTGACGTCGGGCGCGATGGCGGTGCATTCGGACATGCTCGTCTGGTCGCCGGACGAGACGCCCGAGGGGGCGGCGCTGCCGATCCTGAACGCGCTCTATTCGACGATCCAGTATTCCATGATCCTCGGCGAAATCCGGCCCGACCATGGCGCGGTGATCCGGCGGTGGCTGAAGTTCTCGCAGGATCACCGCGAGGCGCTGCTGAAAGGGCGGTTCACGCCCCACCACCCCGAAAACGGGTATACGTGGATTTCGGGCGAGAGTGCGCGGGAGCGGATCGTGACGTCGTATTCGCCGTCGGCGGTCGTCAACTGCGGACCGGCGGACAAGCCGGTCTTCGTGGTGAACGCGACGGGTGGGCGCGGTGTCGTCCTGGAAGTTGCGGGCGTGCCGGAGACGGTGCGCGCATTTGACGCGCTGGGCAGTGAAGTTCCGGTCGCGCGGCCGTCGGCCGGTCTCGTGCGCGTTGACATCCCCGCAGGCGGGCATCTCGAGCTCGCCTGGAAGGCGCAAAATAAAAGCACGTCTTGCGCAAAACAGAATCTGGAATATGCTATAATGTTACCGTACGCAACGCAACAATCCGAATGAAAGAAATGGAGGAATGAAATGAAAGGTGCAACCATGCTGAAAGCGCTCTCCTGCGCGGCCGCCTTGCTGGGGGGGGGGGGGGGGGGGGGGGTATACTACATGCCGAACCCGCCTATACGAACGTCTGGTCGGGCGGCGCGAGTGGCAATTGGGGCGTAGCGGCCAACTGGACCGTCACCTCCGCTTCGGGATCCGTGGAGTCCGCCGTGCCGACGGCGGACAGTCTCGTGAAGCTCCAGCAGACGGCGAACATCACGCTGGCGCCCACCGGAACCTATGCCGCCGGGTCGACGCTGTTCGCGGGCGGCGCGACGTGGAAGACGCTGACCGTCGAGATTCCCAAGGATTCGACGCTTTCCCTCGAAGGCGCCGACAACGAGTCCCGGCTCGGCACGTACGGCTGGCAGGACGGCAACCCGGGCAACAAGGTGACGCTCGACGTCAACGGCGGCACGCTGAACGTGTCCCAGAAGATGCTTGCGCTGCAGCCGACCATGACCGATGCGACCGGCACGGGATGGAACCGGATCCAAGTGCGCAACGGCGGCAAGATGTCTCTTTCGGACCAGACGACGCTGCGGATGTGGGGCGGCTCGTCGAGCGACAGTGCGGGGCGCGGCACCTACACGAACGTCATCGACGTGCTGGCGGGCTCGACGCTGGAGCTGCGCGGTGGCTCATGCCTCGACATGGGTGGCGAAGTCAGCCGACGCGAGGGTGCCCTGCACACGGGCAGCATGCACTGCGGCGCGGGCTGGGTGAACGTGAAGGGCGGCCAGATCCTGTCCGTAGACCCTACGTTTGGCGCGCCGATCTACATGGCGAGCCACGCCAACGCGGGCATCGGCGCCTATCTGTCTATCACCGACGGCGGCAAGGTCGACCTGGGCGGCAAGAGCCTCTATCAGCGCACGTGCAACACGAACGTCGTGACGGTCGCCTCGGGCGGCGTTCTCACGAACCTCAGCCTGTCCGTCCAGGGCGGCGGCGGAACGGATCCGCACTACCACAATATGCTGGACGTCGATGGCGGCACGGCGTGGATCGACGACGTGAACTTCGGCACGGCCGATCCGGGTGGCATGAAGACGGGCGCGCGCATGACCTTCCGCATCTGCGGCGAGGATTCCGTGGTGTCGGTCAAAGGCTGGAGCGGATTCAACAGCCGGTACAAGGACGAGAAGACGCCGCCGATCTTCTTCGACTTCCGCCTGAAGGCGCACGCGGACCGCAATGCGGACTTCGCGGTGAAGCCCGTCCGGACGCGCACGCAGGTCTGGAACGACGGCTCGGTCATGACGATCCCCGGCATCTGGCGATTGTCGCCGGAAGGGGGGATGCAGATCGTCCACCGCGACTCGTTCGAGCTGCTCTGCCGCAACCATGACGGCTGGGTGTCGGAGAACCCGTACGTCCCCAAGCTTCCCGTGGCGGGCGCGACCTACGGCGGCTTCATCGGCGAGGAGATGTGGGAGACGAACACGGCGCATCTGAGTGGCGACAGGTGGCTGCGCCATGTCGGGCAGAAAGACGCCTACGTCTTCGGCGCGAAGCTGAAGGACGGGGCGAAGCTGGAAGACGGCGTGAAGCTGACGACGGCGCGTCCGCGCGGCTGGCTCGCGCTGCCGAAGTTCAAGGCGTACAAGCTGCGGGAAGGACGCTACAAACGCATCTCGGTGCGGCTCGGCCTTGAGGCGCCGGCGGACGGCGCGCTGGATCTCGACGGCATCGTCGGCCGCCTTCAGGCGGCGGGGCACGACGGCGCACGCAAGGACGAGAGCGTCTCGGGCTACAACGTGCGCGTCGACCTGCCGGTCGGCGAACTGGCTGCGGATGTCGAGACGGACAAGGTTCTCTTCGACTTCGTGTCGTGCGAGACCTACGGGCAGGCCGCCGGGTCGCAGGCGATGACGACGAACGCGCTCATCCGCGTAGCGAAGGTCGAGTACGTTCCGCACGGCGGCTTTTGCATCAGCATCCGGTAAGAAACAAGGGTAAACCAAACGAAAGAGAACAAGAGAAAGAGGTACGATCATGCAATGGAAGAAACTGTTGTCGGGCGCGAGCCTGATTCTGGCGGGGGCGGCGCTGGCCGCGACCCCGAACTGGCCGCGCGCCGACTATCCGGACTACATGAGCCGCTGGCCGCAGCTCAAGGGCGTGATGCTCGGCGCGAGCGGCGAAAGGGAGTTCAAGGACCTGCGGCGGATGGGCGCGACGCTCGTCCGCTACCAGATGGCCGCCGGCTGGAAAGACTTCGAGAACCTCGCGGCGAAGAACAAGACGGATGCCGCCGCCGAATACCGCAAGTGGCTGGACGGCAAACTCGACCACCTGCAGGAAATGCTGCCGTGGGCGCGCAGGTACGGCATCAAGATCTGCGTCGACCTGCACACGCGCATCGGCGGGCAGACGAAGGAGCAGTACAACTCCGACATGATCTTCGTCGAGAAGCGGTATGAAGACCTGCTCGTCGAGACGTGGGAGAAGATCGCGCGGCGCTTCAAGGGCAACACGGACGCGATCTACGGCTACGACCTCTTCAACGAGCCGATCGACCGCGAGAACGAGCTGACGACGACCTCGTGGCGGGCGGTGATCTGCCGGACGGTCGAGGCCGTCCGCGCGATCGACCCCGACACGCCCATCGTCATCGAGCCGAACTGCAACGCCTCGCCGCGCGGGTTCGACGTGAAGAACCCGTATGGACTGAAGGGCTTCGAGCCGCTGCCGTACGACAACCTCATCTATTCGGTGCACGTCTACGGTCCGATGGGCTTCACCCACCAGGGTCTCTTCCAGAAGAAGGAGGACTACAAGCCGATGCCGTATCCGAGCGTGAACGCGAAGGCGGACCCGAACCGCGTGCGCTATCCGGGCGACCTCGGCAAGGACAGCGGCCAGGCGGAGGTCTGGGACAAGGAATGGATCCGCCGCGACATCCAGAGCGTGCGCGACTTCCAGCTGCGGACGGGCGCGCGCATCTTCGTCGGCGAGTTTTCCGCCGCGGCGTACGCGCCGGGCGCGGACAAGTGGCTTGAAGACGTCTGTTCGCTGTTTCTCGAATACGGCTGGGACTGGACGTATCACGCCTTCCGCGAGGCGACGTGCTGGAGCGTCGAGCACGAGGGGCCGAGCTACTTCGAGCTCAAGCCCGCGCGGGAGAAGACGAACCGCCAGAAGATCCTTGAGAAGTACATGAAGGACGACCGCATCCAGGGCTATGTCGCGGGCACGGTCAAGTATCCGGCGCGCCTGTCGCCCGAAAAGCGCTTCCGTGGCGCGGGCATCCCCTACGCGAACGAGCTGACGGGCATCCCGGACGCGGCGGCGCTCGGCATGAATCTCATCCGCGTCGGGTTCGGCTATGAAGCCATTTGGCCGAAGATGAAAAACGGGCAGGCGTGCGAGACCACGGACGCGGCGATCGCCACGTATCTCGCGAACGTCGACAAGCGCATCCGCTACGTGAAGGAAGTCCTCGACCTGGCGCACAAGCACGGCCTCAAGGTCGCCGTGACGGGGCCGAAGCCCGGCAAGTGGTCCACGCGCGAGGAGTACGGCGAGCATCCCTACTTCCAGGACATCGAGCTCGTCGGCGCGTTCCGGGAGGCGTGGCAGCGCATCGCGTGCGCGTTCAAGAGACATCCCGCCGTCTACGGCTACGACATCGTGAACGAGCCGCTGAACCGCGAGTTCTCCTATGACCGCATCCACCATCGCGACTTCATGATCCTCATGGCGCGCGCGATCCGCGAGATCGACCCGGACGCGACGTTGATCGTCGAGGCGAACGCGGACGGCTCGCCGGCGGGCTTCGACTGCAAGTCGCGCTACAACTTCGTCGCGATGACGCCGATCCCGTTCGACAACGTGATCTACTCCGCCCACGTCTACCAGCCGATGGGCTTCACCCACCAGGGCATCGGGCAGAAGAAGGACGCCTACCTGCACCATTCGTATCCGACGACGCAGGCGAAGCTGGACGCGAACCGCAAGCGTTTCCCCGGCGACCTGGGCAAGGGCAGCGGCAAGGTCGAGGTCTGGGACAAGGAGTACGTCCGCCGCGAACTTCAGACCGTGCGCGAGTTCCAGCTCAAGTACGGCGCGCGCATCTGGGTCGGTGAGTTCTCGGCGGCGGCATGGACGGATGGCGGCGACCGGTACCTGCAGGACGTCACCGACCTCTTCGAGGAATACGGCTGGGACTACACCTACCACGCCTTCCGTGAGAACGTCATCTGGTCGCTCGAGCACGAGGGCGAGGAGAACGCGAGCCTGCGCAAGGCGACAGAAGAGACGCCGCGCATGAAGGTGATGAAGGCCAAGTGGGCGCTGAACGCAAAGGCGGAGTGAGCGGCATGCGGCTGAACAGACGCGAGTTCATCGCCTTTGCCGCGGCCGCATCGGCCGTCTGGGGCTTCTGCGCGGAAAGCGCGACGCCGCCGGACGGCGCGTCTTTCCCGCGCGTGGCGCTGCGCCTGCGCGCGCCGCACACGGCGACGCCGGAACAGTGGCGGAAGACGCATGCGGCGATTGCCGCCAATCCCGGCTGCTGCGACGAGGTCTGGTTCTCGACGGGCACGGGCGTCCCGCCGCTGGACTGGCACCGCGCCCAGGCCGCGCGGATCGCGGCGGCGGCGGACGACCTGCGCAAGATCGGCATCGTGCCGAGCCTGCAGTTCCAGGCCACGCTCGGCCACGGCGACGCGTTCGTCACGGCGGAAGAGTGCGCGATGAAGGACTGGACTGGCTGGACGGGCTCGACGGGCGTCGAAGACCGGTTCTGCAGCTGTCCGCGCCAGAAGAAGTTTCTGGAGTACGTGCGGGCCTGCGCCCGCATCTATGCGGGCATGCGGCCGGGGTTCCTGTGGATCGACGACGACCTGCGCATCGACAACCACGCGCCGGCGACCGACGGTTCGCGGCCCGGCTGCTGGTGCGCAACCTGCCTGTCCGATTTCGGCGCGGCGGAGGGAAAGGCATGGACCCGGACGGAACTCGACGCGGCGATGAAGGGCGACGCCGCGCTTGCCGCCCGCTGGGAGGCGTTTTCCGTTGCGTCCATCGCGGCGGTCGCGCAGGCGATCGCCGAGGAGTTCCGGCGCCTCTCGCCCGAAACGGGGATGGGCTACCAGCATTGCACGGGGGACAAGGAGATCTCGTCCGTCCGGGCCGTTGCCGAGACGCTTGCCCAGACGAGCGGGCAGCCTGTGGGGCTGCGCCCCGGCGGCGGCGACTACTACGATCTCAATCCGGCCGATCAGGTGGTCAAGAGCCTCCGCGCCGCGCGCTTTCGCGCGAAGGTCGTCGACCTCGACGGCGTGGCCATCTGGTGCCCGGAAGTCGAATGTTGGCCGCGCGCCTATGCGAGCCGTAGCGCGCAGAGCGCCATCGTCGAGAGTTTCGTCGCGATCGCCTACGGCTTCAACGCGACAAGCCTCTTCCTGCTGGACACGCGCTATGAGGACGATGCGCTTTACGCGCGGACGACCCTGCGTCCGCTGGCCGCCGCCGCGCCGGTCCTGGCGGCGCTCGCGAAAGACAGCGACGGGACGGCCCCCGTCGGGTTTTCCGCCGAATCCCTGCCGCCCGACCGGCTCTACCGCTTTGCGCTTTCCGGCGTGCCGGTCCTGCCGGGCGTGGGACGCGATCTGGGCGGACTGACGGACGCGGACCTTGCGCTTGACGTCTTCACGACAGGCTCGAAGGACATCCAGGCGCTCCGCGATGCCTTGGACGCGCGCGCGGGCGGCGCGCCCGCCGTGCTCGAGTCGCCTTTCGTCGGCCTTCTCGTGCCGCGCGTGACGGCGGACGGGAGCCTGCGGACGGTCGCGCTGCTCAACACGCGCATCGGCGCGCAAGGGCCGGTCGCGCTGCGCCTGCGCGGCGTCCCGGCGGGGGCGGCGGTCGTCTGGCATCCGATCGGCGGCAGGCCGGAGGCGCTGCCCGTCGTGCGCGGCGGCGACGTCGTGCGCGTGCAGATCCCGGAAATCGGCGCCTGGAACGGCGGATTCCTCTCGGTCGAGCCGGCGGCGACGCTTTCCGCCGCTTGCGGTCAGCGCGTGGACAAACTCCGATGATTGACGCTCTTGCTACCGCTCCGCTGACTGCATCTGGCTTCGCAGAAGCCAGTCGCAAAACAATCGATAGCCACCCCTTTCATTGTCGGAGAATAACTGGTCAAATGAGGAAAAGAAGCAAAATGGAAAAGACGAAACTTGTCGGGATTGCCGCAGCGCTGTCGCTGACGGCGTGCGCGTTCGCGGGCGAAGTCCGTGTGGCGCCGAACGGGCTGTCGCCGCACGCGGCGCTGGAGACGATCCGGGCGGCAAAGGCTGCGGGCGATCGTTCCCCGTGGACGGTGCGCGTCGCGCCGGGCGAATACGTGTTCGCGCGTCCGCTGATCCTGCGGCCGGAGGATTCGGGTTCGCCGACGGCGCCCGTCCGCTGGATCGCCGAAGGGGACGGCGCGGCATTTCTGGGCGGCACGCGCCTGACGGGGTGGCGCGATGACGGGGCGGGCGTCTGGTCCGCCCCCGCGCCGCAGGGGGCGGACGGCAAGCCGGTCTGGTTCCAGTCGCTCTACGTCAACGGACGGCGTGCCGTCCGGGCGCGGCATCCAAACGCCGGGTTCTTCCAGGTCAACGCGGCCGAGCAGCAGACGCTGACGAACGCGGCCGGGGCCGTTTCCCATGTCCAGAGCGTCACCGTGAACGACGCGGCGGCCGATGCGCTGACGGGGCTGTCATCCGATGAGCTGGCCGCCGTCGAGTTCCAGGTTCGCGTCAAGTGGTCTTACGGCGCCTTTTCCGTCACGGGCTGGAATCCGCAGACGCGCCGGCTGAAGGTCTGCACCTACGACCGCACCGTGCCGGAGTGGGGCGAGTGGCCCGGGGAGAAGAACCTCTTCTGCTTCGAGAACGTCCGCGCGGGCTTCGACGCGCCGGGCGAGTGGTTCTACGACGTGACGCGCCGGCGCATCTGCTACCGTCCGCTGCCGGGCGAGACGCTGGCGCGTCTGGACGCCTGCGCGCCCAGTTCGGGATTGTCGAGCATCGTCCGCCTCGAAGGCGACTTGGACGCCGGGCGCTTCGTCACGGACACCGCCTTCGAGGGCATCTCCTTCGGGCTTTCGACGACGGAGGGGCATCGCCTCGCGTCGGGCTTCGTGCAGCAGTATCAGGGACAGGCCGCACGCGAAACGGGCGGCTGCATCTACGCGAAGGGGACGCGGCGGATCGCGTTCGAGGGGTGCCGGGTGGCGCAGACGGAGAACTATGCCATCCGCATGGACAAGGGGTGCGTCTCGAACCGCGTCGTCGGCTGCGAGCTGACGGACTTGGGTGCGGGCGGCGTCTTCATCGGCGACGTGAAGGCGAACTACTTTCCGAGGGACCCGGGCACGAGCCCCCGCTTCCCCAAGCCGGGCTTCGTCATCCCCTACGGCGACCCGTGCACGGCGAAGTTCCATCCGTGCGCCTTCATTACGGTCGACGACTGCACCATCTCCCATGCCGGGCGCGTCAACCCCGAGGGGTGCGGCATGCTCATGACGCAGGTGTCCGACAGCACGCTCACGCATTGCGAGATTTCCGATCTCTTCTATACGGGCGTCTCGGTCGGCTGGACATGGGGCTATTCGGGTTCGCTGTCCCAGCGCAACACCGTCGCGTTCAACCGCATTCACGACATCGGCCAGGGCGTCATGTCCGACATGGGCGGCATCTACACGCTGGGAACGAGCTTCGGGACGTGCGTCTCCAACAACGTCATCCATGACGTCGCGTCTTCGGACTATGGCGGCTGGGGGCTCTACAACGACGAGGGCAGCGAGGGCGTCGTCTGGGAGAACAACCTCGTCTACAATGTGACGGACGCCGCCTATCACCAGCACTACGGACGGAACAACGTCGTGCGCAACAACATCTTCGCAAACGGCGGAAAGGCTCAGCTGGCCGTCTCGAACGGAGAAGGGCACAGAAGCGTCACGTTCGACCGGAATATCGTCTACTGGAAGGGGCGTTCGCCGCTTTTTGAAGGCCCCAAGTGGTCTGTGCGCGTGGAGGACGGCAAGGATGTCGTGGAGCCGGTCGAACCCGCGAAAAGTCAGTCTGCGGCACAAGTCGATTGGAAGACAAACCTCTTCTGGTGCGCGACGGACCCTCAGGCGGCCGATTCGCTTTTCGGGGGCATTCGTGCCGATCCCCAGTTCGTCGATCCTGACAGGGACGATTTCCGCCTCAAGAAGACGTCGCCCGCGTTTGCCATGGGCTTCAAGCCGTGGGACTTCGCCTTGTCGGGGCGGCGCACGCTGCCGGAATTCCAGGTTCGTGCGGGCGTCGGCAACGTGCTGGCGCGCCTTGAAGCCGAGAAGCCGGTGACGGTCGCCTACCTCGGCGGCTCCATCACGGAGATGAACGGCTGGCGCAACCTGACGACGGACTGGCTGCGCCGGACCTGGCCGAAGGCGACGGTGACCGAAGTGCACGCCGCGATCGGCGGCACCGGCTCCGACTTGGGCGTCTACCGCCTCGGCCATGACGTGCTCGCGAAGGATCCCGACCTCCTGTTCGTCGAGTTCGCGACGAACGACGCCCGAAAGTCCGACGAGGAGATCTGGCGGAACTTCGATGGCATCGTCCAGCAGGCCTGGGCGAAGAATCCGAAGACGGACATCGTCTTCGTCTACACGATCACGGCGCAGATGATGGCGGACTACGGCAAGGGGCGGATGAACGCGGCGGCGCGGGCGATGGAGCGGCTTGCGGCGCATTACGGCATCCCGTCCGTCTGCTTCGGCCCGCGCGTCGTCGCCGAGGCCCGGAAAGGCCGTCTCGTGATGAGCCTCGGCGAAGTCCCGACGGCCGTGCCGAAGGAAACGCCCGACCGCGATCGACTGATCTGCGAAGAGCTGGCGAAGAAGGGTCAGACGCTGTTCGCGAAGGACGGGGTCCATCCCGCCCGTCCCGGACACGAGCTGTATCTCGCCAGCGTCGTCGCGGCGTTCGGGGCGATGCGCGCCCTGCCGCCGGCCGACCATACGCGCTTTCTGGGGAAGCCGTTCTTCGACGGGTCGCTCGCCGCCGCGAAGATGGTCCCCGTCACGGCCGAAATGCTGCGCGGCGCGGGATGGACGCGGCTTGGGGACGGCGATCCCGTGCAGAAGTCCTTCGCCGCGCGCGGCGGACAGGTCTGGCGCGCGACACGTCCCGGCGACCGGCTGCGCTTCCGCTTTCGCGGCACGCGCTGCGCCGTCTACGACCTGCTCGGCCCGAAGGGCGCGAACGTGCGCGTCACGGTGGACGGCAAGGTCGTGCGCACGGCGCAGCCGCGCTTCGACTCGTACTGCTGGTACACGCGCCTGGCGACGCTGCCGGTCTATTCGGGGCCGGAGGGCGTCCATGAAGTCGAAATCGAGGTGCTGGAAGGCCAGCCCGACCGCACGCGCGTCACGCACGAGGCGACGGATACGGACAAGTACGACGGCACCTGGTTCCAGCCGTGCCAGATCCTGCTGGTCGGCGAGCAGGAAGACGGCGCGCCGCGCGCGAAAGGCTGGAGCGTGGCGACTCTGAACGGCGCGCCGGGCCTCTACCGCGACGGCAAGCCCGTCGCGCCCGTCCTCTTCTGGCAGTGGAAGATCGAGGAGCAGGACGCGAAGGCGATGAGCCGCAGCGCGGGCGTCGACCTCTTCGGCGTCTTCGGCTCGTATCCGCACTACGCGAACCCCTACTGGAAGCCGGAGGGGTTCGCGGGCATGGCCTATCAGGACGAAAATCTCGACCAGATCCTGAAGTGGGTGCCGTCCGCCGCCTTTCTGCCGCGCCTGTTCTATTCGGCGCCGGACTGGTGGATCGCCGCGCATCCCGAAGAGCAGATCGTCTACTCGAATCCGATCCCGGCCGACGCGGAAGCGCGTCGGAGCGGTACGCTCGTGCCGCGCGAGTCGTTCGCGAGCGAACGCTTCCGGCGGGAGTGCGGGCCCGTCTACCGCCAGGCCGTGCGACATCTGATGGACCGCTACGGCGACCGTCTGCTTGGCATCCACCTGACGAGCGGGCCGTGCGGCGAGCATTTCGCGTGGGACGTGCTGACGCAGTACGGTGACATCCCTCTCAAGGTGGCCGGGCACGGTGACGTCTCCGAACCGATGACGCGGCGCTTCCGCGCCTGGCTGCGCGCGAAATATGGGAACGACCCGGCGCGGCTGAAGGCGGCGTGGCGTGACGATTCCGCCACCTTCGAGAATGCGCAAGTCCCCTCGCGCGACGATCGGTTTGCGCTCGACACGGACGGCGTGTGGCGCGATCCGGCGAAGGGGCGGCGCGTCGCCGACTACTTCGAATGCCAGAACGGCGTGACGGTCGAGATGCTGGACCATTTCGCGGGCATCGTGAAGGACGAGTCCAGGGGCGCGCTGCCGACGCTCGCGTTCTACGGCTACACGCAGGACGAGCACTGGGCGATCGAGTGCGACCACCGCGCGGTCGCCGCCGCCTACCGTTCGCCCAACCTGGACATGTTCTCCGCGCCGCACACGTACAACCGGCGCATGCCGGGCGAAGACGCCCTGATGCGCTGCTATCTCGCGTCCGCCGCGCGCCACGGCAAGCTCTACGTCGACGAGGGGGACGACATGACGTTCCTCGAACACCTCAAGCCGCATCCCGACGGGCGGTGCAGCGCGACGAACCTCTTCGAGTCCGTCAACATCCTCTACCGCGAATTCGGGCAGGCCGTCACCCACGGCACCGGCCTCTGGTACATGGACTTGAACGGCAACACGTTCCGGCATCCCGCGCTCGTGGAGGCGGTCGGGCGGATGCGCCGCGCGGCGGATCTCGCGCTGACGCGCG
>ERZ808246.1383-NODE-1383-length-17523-cov-2.730078_pt1 | contig 17523 bp, 17 predicted proteins | sample MGYA00521083_ERZ808246 | MGnify/ENA primary metagenome ERZ808246 (study PRJEB31516, sample SAMN03275577) | gut metagenome | biome: mammalia-associated habitat; material: feces | host: Papio cynocephalus | place: Kenya | collected 2012-07-07 ... | reverse complement strand
AACATGGCGGTTTGTCAAGTACTTTTTTCAAAAAAGTTAAAAAATCAAAAATTCATGCAACGGGGCAGCCTTAATAGCCGCCTCCGCCTCTCTTGCCCGTGCCGCGCTTTGATTCTATGTTGCGCTTGATATCGTGCATTCTCTCGTCGCTCGACTGCTTGAATTTATTGAGCATATCGTCAAAAGACATGGCAGAATCGGACCCTGTGCCGAAAGTTACCTCCTCGGGATTCACGCTGAAATCCGTGGGTTTACTGGGACGGCGCGGTTGTCTCGGTGCGCGTTTGCCTTTGAATTTGTCACGCGCGCCCGCCGCCGGGATGCCGTTTTTTTCGTTATATGCCTGCTTAATGGACAGACTTATCTTGTTGCCGCCTTTTTCAAAAGGCAATACCTTAACTTCCACTTCGTCACCGACCTTAACATGGTCGTGAACATCCTTTACATATTCATTGGATATCTCCGAAATATGTACAAGTCCCGTCGCTCCGCCTTCAAGATCGACAAAAGCTCCGAACGCGGTAATTCCGCTGATTTTTCCTTTGAGTATCGTGCCCGGTTCAACCTGCATTCCTGATATTTCCTCCCTGAATTTATCTAATGATTGTCATTGTAGTTTTTGAAAAATTTTTCATTTGAATTTACCAATCCGAGGGTGTCTCTGGCTATCTGCTCTACCCTCTCGCGCGATGAGTAAATGTCCTTGCTCTCCTCAAGCTGCTCACCGTATTGCTTTTGGTCATCAATCTTCGTGTTCAGCTCGGATATACGGTTGTTATATTCGGCAATGTCACTGCGATATCCGGCATAAACCTTTGCCGAAATAAGCGCCGCCGCGACAAAAAACACTATGTTGAACTTGGTTTTTGCCTTCAGTTTCATCAGTCCGTCAAACCTCCTGTACCAATGATTACAATTAATGTATAATCATATTTATTATATACCATGGAGGCGAAAAAGTAAAGAAAAATCCATTAAAATTTTCTACAAATATTTTTCCCGAAAACCCGTATTTTATGACCTGTTTTTGAAAAAACATTATGCAACTTGTACAAAACACCTGATTTTACCGAAAAATACGCATCCGATGCCGAATCAAACACCTTTTTGCAAAAAGAAAATGGGATGAGCAAAAACCTTGCCGCCGCCGAAATTATCTTCGCGGCAAAGGACACTGCCGCACACAGCGCACTGAGACATTTTTTGCCAAAAAGGCGCATATACACGGCGAACCCGACCGCAAACCCCACGAACTCAAACCAACGCAGCTGAGCATCATTCGCAAAATATATGCACAGATACACTATGAGCGCCGCGCTCAGCCAAAACAGCAAATCGAGCAGAGCCGCTGCCGCTCCCCGTGCCCTCAAGGTGCGGCGCAGTGCGCGCAGCAAATCGAAATCCACACCGAGCACCACGCCGCCGAGAATACACGAAAGCACGACAAACGCCTCGGAAAGTTTGTAGACTTCCATCAGCGAAGCAACCTGCCGATAAGGCTTGCGCCCTTGGTTTTGCCGTAGTTTTCGGGGTACTCTATCGAGTTTATCTCCCCTGTTATCGCAGTGTCGCCCGAGTCAACGCTCAGCTTGTTTATGTGCAGTCCCTCTCCGCGCAGAATGAGCACGCCGTGGCTTGTTTTGAGGATAATCTCCTCCTCGTTGAACGAATCGATGTCCTCTACTCCCGAGATGCTTATTTTCTTTCTGCCTTCCATGATAACATTGTGCACCGTTTCACTGCGCACGGTGCGTATATTCTGTTTCGCGTCCATATTAAAAATACCTCCCGATGTCTTGTACTAAATATCTATGAAGGTATCCGCGCGATTATTACAACACGGTGTACATGGACTGTGCGTCACCTTTAAGGGCGTGCTCCGGCACCGCCTCAACACGGATGCGCATCTGCTTTTCGCCGAAGGTGATCTCTATTGTGTCGCCGATGTTCACCGCGGCAGACGGCTTTGCGACCCTGCCGTTGAGCGACACTTTGCCCTGCTCGCACGCCTCGCACGCGACGGTGCGGCGTTTGATTATTCGTGATATTTTGAGATATTTATCAAGTCTCATTGTTTTTCTCCTCTTTCCAAACCGTTAAATTCGGGTGTTGAAATTATTGTACCTCATTTGCGCAAATATTTCAATGCCAAATGAAATTTTTTTGCCGCCGCGGCGCAATTCAAACAACCGGAAACTCCAGATGTTCTATTGCATCCCGAAGTATCGGATGCCGCAGGACAAAATGAATGGCAGGCGCGTTGTTTTTAGAAATCACAACATGCTCATTTTCATGTATGGAAATCTGTATGTTGACAAAGGCGTTTTCCCTTGTCGCCAAAACGGAATAGTGCCTGTTCTCCCTTGCAAATTCCTCGGTCAGGCGCAGATGCTCGGCGTATTCCTCATATGTGTATTTGTAACTCCTGTCACCGAACATGGGCAAAAGCGACAGCGGATGTTCGTTGAATCCGTCCTCGTCAAGATAGGGAATTTCATCCGAAACAGAGTTATTTTTAAGTATCTCAAGCACTTGTTCTCTGCGCATTGCCGCATCATCAAAAATTTTTCGCCTTTCATCATCCGCCACATTTCGCGCAGAGAGAAACTTTGTCAAAAATCCGTCCGTTGCCGTGTAAATCGGCAGTGAGGAAAGTATGTTTCGGCGTGCACCGTCCGTATGCGAATCGGCAAGCATAAATGCGCAAAGTTCCGCCGCCTTGTCCTCGCGGTAAATATCCATGAGCGAATGCGCCTTTTTCAGTATCAGTGAGCTCCTCTCGCGGTAATATGCAAGTTCTTCTCTGTTTTTCGTCAGATAATATTTCCCCTTTGCGTGAAAACCCGAAATGCACTCACCGCTAAGCGCCGCAGCGCCCGACACATTAAGAAAGTGACAAAAAATCCGATTGTGCTCGCCCTTCAGGTAATACGGGGAAATCTGCCCCGTCATGTACAGCGGAATCCAACATTCAAGCCCCAGCATAAGTTCATTGAACGGGCGGTTGAGATTATGCACAACATTGAGGTGCAACCCCTTTTTGAGCATTGCCGCAAGTCCGAACATATATTTTTTTGAGAAATCCGCGTCCTCCGCCATGTCGTCCATCTGCATATCGCTGAACATAAAGACGCTGTTTTTCGACTTTGAAAGCGCGGTTGCCTTGAGAAAATCAAGTTCGCCGTCCTTCATCTCCTCAACGCCGAAGTAGCTTTTGGTTGTCGGGAACTGAAACGGGAGTGACGGAACCTTGAGTTCGTCAAAACGAATAGCTTTTATGTACTCATTGAGGTCGAACGAATCGAGAGCGGCAAGAAATTTTTTCGCCGGATTTTTTTGTCTTTTTGCGGTTTTGCTGTCGCCAAGCCAACGCGTAAGTTCGGATATATAATCATCCCGAGTTTTAAGCCGACTTTGGTCTATATCCAAAATCTCCGCCAAAATCTTTTTGTCGTTATCGGAACCGTAACATCTGCAAAAATACCCGGCAACATCAAGAACAAATTTTTGCGGATTAGACGGCTTGCGTTTGCCGTTTCTTATTCTTGAAACATATGACGAATCATATTTCAGCTTTTGCGACATATCCGCAAGATTTACCGAAAAAACATTGCAGAGCATACAGAATTTTTTCCGCAGACTGTCAAAGTCAAACTTCTCTGCCGCTGCAAGGGCGTTAAGTTCGCGCAGAACATTCTCATATGATACGGTGTCAATCCCCTTTGCGCTTGCCGCCGCGTAAATTCCGCGGCAGAGTTTTTTCATATCATCGGAATTTGCCTTAGGCTCCCTTGCGCCGGATTTATAGCGGCTCACGGTTGCCTCGGACATGCCCGAATATTCGGCAAACTCTTTGCCGGAGCAGCCGAGCATATCCATGTATTCATTTAACCTTTTGCAAAACATCTCTCTCACTCCCCCACGGTTTTAATTGTAACACATTTCCCCTCGGAAAACAAACACAAAATCGAAACTCTTTCCGTATGCGGCAATGCCAAATTAGGAAATGACATTTACTCGGCAAAAAAAGTTTGTTAAAATGAGTGTGGACAGTTGAGAATAGCGGAAAGGCTGATGATTATGTACTTAAAAAGAGGATTTTTGGCATTTATGATTTTTATGACGGTTTTGTGCACGGCTTTTCCGTCACTTGCAGACAATATAACAGACGGCAGCTGCGGTCCCAACCTGACATGGACATATAATTCGGAGACAAAAACGCTCACGATAAGCGGCACGGGCACTATGCCGAATTATGACGACCTGACAGTAAAAGGCGGAATGTTTGCACCGTGGGTAAAGGCAAGCAGCATCGGAGATAACCTTGAAAAAGTTGAAATTCTCGACGGCGTTGCGAACATCGGCGAAAACGCATTTTACTATTGTGGCAAGTTAAAAAGCATAACCATTGCAAACAGCGTTACGAGCATCGGCAGCGGTGCGTTTTACCATTGCGATTCATTGATGGACATAACAATCCCCGAGAGTGTGACATTCATCGGAGATAATGCTTTTTCTTATTGCAACGGTTTGACAAGTATAACAATCCCGGGCACTGTAACAAACATCGGAGACGGCGCTTTTTCATCATGTGACGGATTGAGAAACGTTACAATCAGTGACGGAGTTCAAAGAATCGGCGAATATGCATTTTACTGGTGCGGTGCATTAGAGAACATATCACTTCCCGACAGTCTGACAGAAATCGGCGTCAATGCGTTTTACCTAACCCAATACTATCCCAGTGAGCCGGAATGGGATGTGCTATACATAGACAATCACCTTATAAAAGCGTGTGAATGGAATTTCAACCATAATGAAGCACTGAATGAGTATACAGTAAAATCCGGCACAGTAAGTATGGCGGATAATGCATTTGAAGGCTGCGAAAAATTAGAGAACATAACGCTCCCCGAGAGTCTTGTAAGCATAGGTAAGCGCGCATTTTACAGTTGCAGCGGCTTAACAGACATAGAAATTCCGCAGGGTGTGACATACATAGGCGATTATGCGTTTGAAACCTGCACCGCCTTGACAAGTATACGCGTTGCCGAGGACAACCCGGCTTACTGCTCCGAAAACGGCGTTTTGTACAGCAATGATAAATCGGAGATAGTGCGTTTCCCGTGCAAAAAAACCGACACGGCGTTTGCGATACCGGACGGAGTAACAACCGTTGCCGACGGAGCGTTTGAGCGTTGCTGGGATTTAACGGGCATAGTAATTCCAAAAGGGGTGACGAAAATAGGCAATGACGCATTCAACTATTGCAGCGCCTTAACCGACATAATAATTCCCGAGGGTGTGACGCTCATTGGAGACAGAGCGTTTTATGAGTGCTCGGATTTAAAGAATGCGACTATTCCGAACAGTATATTCGGCATTGGAGAATACGCATTCAGCGGATGCAGCAAATTAACTAAGGTTTATTACATCGGCGATGAAACAGACTGGGGCGAGATAGCAAAGGGGAAAAACTATTCGATACCCGACAGCATTATTGAATACTGCAAAGGCATAAGCGCAAAGCGCACAGAGGACGGAAAGATAGTTGTCAAACCGATAAAAATGAACAGCGGAACCGTTATCCTTGCCCTTTATGACGGAAACGGTCTTGCGCAGATGCAAACGGAGAAATATAACGGCACGGAAATCACATTTGAAACGAGCAAAGCATACACTTATGCGAAGGTCATGGTTTGGAGCGACCTTGAAAGGCTGTTTCCCGAATGTGACGCAAGAATTTTGAAATAAAGCAGATAAATCCATCTCAAATACGAGGGAGTGTATATTGTACTTTGCAAAGTACAATATACACTCCCTCGCCATTTTATCATCTTATAAATTTCATTTTCTTCATAAGCGGCAATATCTTGTCGGATTTAGGCAGCATTTTTATATCGTTCTCGGTGATGCCGCCGACGATTAGCAGAACCGCCGCATACACAACCGCAGCAGCCGCAATGGTGAGAACAGTGGCAACCAGGTTACCCAAAGACGCCAATCTGCCGTAGAGCGCAAGCACGACCGCCGCCATTGCCGCAACGGAGATGAGCGGTTTGATGACGAGCGAGACTATGTTGTAGCGCACGCGGATTATCCTGTGAATGGACACAAGGTTGAGCGCAAGGATGACTATGTAGCACAGGTTTGTGCCGATCGGTGCGCCCGTGATGTTTATGCTCGGATTGCCGACGAGAAAATAATTGACAATAACCTTGGTCACGCCGCCGATAACCATGTGGATGACCGGGAGTCCGGCGTGCCCCGTTGCCTGGAGTATGGCGTTGGTCAGGCTGACGAGCGACACAAAGATTATGGCATAGCCGAGTATGGACAGAGTGGGTTCGGCACTGCGCGAGTGAAAAATCAGCTGAAGAATAGGCCCGGCAAGCAGTGACATGCCGACCGCGCACGGCGCCGTGAGCAGAACGGTTATCTTGATGCTGCCCTCTGTCGCAGACTGCGCCTCGGTGTGGTTTTTCACGGCGAAAGCACCGGCTATTGTGGGCACAATGCTTATGCTGATGGCGGTGATGAGCGTAGGCACCAGGTTGAACATGGTGATTGCCTTGCCCGAATATGCGCCCCACAGGTTATTTGCCGCATCATACGAAAAGCCTGCCGCATCCTGAAGACGGCGCATAATCATCGCGGCGTCTATGAGTGATGTCAGGCTGAAAACCGACGCACCTATGGTTATCGGCACAGCTATTTTTACAAGGTCTTTCAGCAATCTGCCGCCCGATCTTACGGGTTGATTTCCCTGTGAAACCGGCGGTTGTTTTTTCTTGGAGAAAAGGTGAATGAGCGCAAGGGCAATCATGCCGAACATCGCTCCGGCGGACACGCCGAAAACCGCGCCCGCGGCGGCTTTCTCTATGCCGTAGCGAATGAAAAACATCGCCGCGCCGTAGCCGACAATCAGTTTGCCGAGAGCCTCGCACACCTCGCTGACCGCGGTGGGGAGCATATTCTGCTGTCCCTGAAAGTAGCCGCGGTATACGCTCATTATCGCCACAAAGAGTATTGCCGGGGCAAGGGCGCGTATGCCGGGGGCTGCGCCGGGGTTTGCCATGAGAGCGGCGCATTTGTCCGCAAAGAGCAGCAAAAACGCAAAACCGACAAAACCTATCACGGCAAGCAGACGGTAGCCGACGGAGAATATTTTGCGCACCTCGGCGGTGTTGCCGCGTGCATCGGACTCCGCTACCATTTTTGATATGGCAACGGGCATACCGGCGGTCGCCACGATAAAGAGCCAGTTATACACCATGTATGCGCTTCCGAAATATCCCATGCCGTCATCGCCGAGCAGATAATTGAGCGGAATCTTAAATACCGCGCCTATCACCTTTACCAGAATATTTGCTATCATAAGTATCAACGCACCTTCAACGAAGGTTTGATTTTTTTTGTCCGACATTGAATCAGTCCTTTCATGCTGTGTTTCCGAAAAGCTGTAATAAGTATAACACATATTTTCATAAAATAAAATACCTATTTTATTTTATCTTCGGAAGGTGAGCAAATATGCCCGGTTACAACAAAAGAAATTTTATTGTAAATATGCTGACCATGAGCCTGTCTATGCTGGCGGTGCGCATAGGCGGCATGTGTTTCAACATATATTTTACCTCGGTCATCGGCGCGCAGAGCACGGGATTGTTCCATCTGATTTTCTCGGTGTACGGTTTCATGCTCACTTTTTCCGTGTCGGGCACGGGCATCGCCGTGACGCGCCTTGTGTCCGAGGCAGCCGCGTCAAACTCACGCTCGGCTGTGAGCATAGTGCGGCGCTGCTGTGCGGTATGCCTGTGCACATCGTGCACGGCGGCTGGCGCGGTGATATTCGGCAGCAACTTCGTGAGCCGTGCCGTCACGGGGAGTGACGATGCAGCGCTTTGCTTCATTCTGCTCGGCATATCGCTGCCGTGCACGGCAATATCGGGCGTGCTGAGGGGATATTTCATGGCGGTGCGGCGCGTGGGGTATGTCACGCTCAGTCAGCTTGGTGAGGAGATATCGTCCGCGCTGATAACGATTTTCATGCTGTTCCGTCTCAAGGGTACCGACATGGCATATATCTCGGCGATCTTCGGCATATCGGCATCGGCGTTTGTGGGGATGCTGATTGATTTTGTGCTGTATCGCGCGCAGACCGAGGACAGATTCTCGGGCACACGCGTAAGTGTGCCATACCGCAGCATTTTGTCCATAAGCGTGCCGATTGCCCTGGGGTCATATCTGCGCTCCGCCCTTGTCTCCGCCGAGAATGTGCTCATTCCCGGGCGGCTCGCGCTGTCGGGCGTGGACGATGCCCTGGCGCGCTACGGCGTCATCAAGGGCATGAGCATGCCGCTGATGTATTTCCCGTCGGTGTTCATCTCGGCGTTCGCCTCGATGCTCGTGACGGAACTTGCCGACAGGAACGCCTCGGGCAAAACCAACGGCATAAAATACATATCGCAAAAGGCGTGCGAATATACCCTGTATTTTGCGTTCATGGTCGCCGCGGTGCTCTTTGCCGACGGCGGCGACATTGCGGAGATTTTTTATCCCGGGTCGGATGTGGGGCGATATCTCACATACCTGTCGTTCCTTGTAATCCCGATGTATCTGGACAGTGTGGTGGACAGCATGCTGAAAGGACTGAACCAGCAGATGAGCAGTCTGCGCTACAACATAATCGATTCCGTGCTGCGCATTGCGCTCATTTGGGTTGTCATACCGCGGTTCGGTGTGGCGGCATACATAGGCATACTGTATGTGAGCGAAATTTTCAATCTAACCCTCAGCATCTCGCGGCTTGCCCGAGTTTCGCATATGCGGCTCGGAGTGCCATCGTTCATTCTGCCGTGCATCTGCGGTGTGGCGGCATTCTTGGCGACGAAAATCTCGAACGGCGGTTTCACAGACATATTTGTGTTTGTTTTCACATATTGTTTCGCGGCAATGGGTGCGGAATGTATACGCCGCACAAAATTTTCACATAGGTATGGAAAAAAGATTCGCGGTGGTGTATAATAGATTCAGTACATTCTCGTATTGTGCAACGATTAAGAAAGAAGGCAACAAAAGATGAACAAAAGACTGCAAGGAACACTCATACTCGCCCTGACGGCTATAATATGGGGCATATCGTTCGTATCGCAAAGCGTCGGCATGGAAGTGATAGAGCCGAACACATTCAACGGAATAAGAACGCTGCTCGGATGTGTGTCGCTGCTGCCGATAATAGCCGTGCGCAACGCAACAATCAAGCGCGACGCAACCGAACAAGAGCTGAAAGATGAAAGAAAAAATCTCATAAAAGGCGGCATAGCCTGCGGAATATTCCTCTGCCTGGCAAGCACGGTGCAGACATACGGACTCAAATTCACCACGGCAGGCAAATCAGGATTCATCACTGCCATGTACATGATAATCGTGCCGATAATCAGCGTATTTCTGGGCAAAAAAATCCGCCCGATGGTGTTTGTCAGTGTTGCGGTGGCGCTCACGGGACTTTATTTCCTCTGTCTCGGCGGCGGTGGCGGTGCAATGAACCGCGGCGACGCGATAACCCTTGTGTGTGCTCTGCTCTTTTCGTTCCACATACTCACCGTGGATTATTTTTCGCCCAAGGTTGACGGAGTAAAGCTGAGTTGTCTGCAATTTCTCGTTGCCGGCACGCTCAACATAATCGCCATGTTCATCTTTGAAAAACCGGTCATGAGCGACATCATGAAATGTGCCGTGCCTATACTCTACTCGGGACTTATGTCATGCGGAGTGGCATACACTTTGCAGATAATCGGTCAGCGTCCATAGTGATGAGCATGGAGTCGGTATTCTCGGCGCTTGCCGGTTGGGTCATCTTGGGGCAAGGCATGAGCGGCAAAGAGTTGTTCGGCTGTGTGCTGGCTTTCGGAGCAATCGTGCTGGTGCAGCTGCCGGAGAGGAAGATCAATGGATAAAATACTGATATCCGCCTGCCTTTTGGGTGAAAATGTGAAATACAACGGCGGCAACAACCGTCTTGACAATCCGATCATCGACCGTTGGCGCAAAGCGGACAGGCTTGTGCCCGTGTGTCCCGAGGTTTTTGGCGGAATGTCAACTCCGCGCCCCCCGTCCGAGATTAGCGGCGGCAGAGTGATAAACACAAACGGCGACGATGTGACGGATTTTTTTGAAAAAGGCGCGCGCGCCGCACTTGAACGCGCGCAAAAATCGGGCGCGAAATACGCTATGTTAAAGCAAAACAGCCCTTCATGCGGCAGCAGAAACATCTATGACGGCTCATTCTCGGGCAAGAAAATAAGCGGCATGGGAATTGCGGCGGCACTGCTGCGCGAAAACGGCATAAAGATATATGACGAAACACAGGCGGACAAGCTGGACGCGGAAATGATGGCGGACCTGCTGCCGCAAAAAATCAAAAATGCGCTCGGGCGGCTGAACGGCAACGGATATGAGGCATACGCCGTGGGCGGCTGTGTGCGCGACATGCTCATGGGCAGAATCCCGTCCGACTATGACATAACCACAAGCGCACTGCCCGACGAGGTGACAGAGTGTTTTGCGGATTTCACCGTAGTGCCGACAGGCATGAAGCACGGCACGGTGACGGTGGTTGACGGCGGAGAGAACATAGAGATCACCACATACAGAATAGACGGCGAATATGCCGACAACCGCCACCCGACGGCGGTCAGTTTTACGCGGAATCTGCGCGAGGATTTGGCTCGGCGCGATTTTTGCATGAATGCCGTCGCCATGGACAGAAACGGAAAAATAACAGATCCTTTCGGCGGAGAGACGGATATTGCCGCCGAATGCATCACCTGCGTAGGCGATGCGGCAGTGCGGTTTAACGAAGATGCACTGAGGATTCTGCGCTGCATTCGTTTTGCCTCGGTTCTTGAATTTGATATTGAGGGCAAAACCGCCGCGGCGGTGCGGCAATATGCTTATCTGCTCGGCGGCATATCGGCGGAGCGGATTTTTGCGGAGTTGAAAAAACTGATTTGCGGAGACAATGCCGCAAGAATTATGCGCGAGTACAGAAGTGTAATCTTTGAAATTCTGCCGCAGCTTGACACGGACGGATACGAACGCGCGGTTGATTGCATGGACAAGTGCCCAAAACGCGCGGACATTCGCCTTGCCATGCTCACGGCGTGCGCCGCGCCGCAGAGTGCCGCGGACATATGCACCGCGCTGAAAACCGACGGAGACACTCGCTCCGCGGTTATCCGACTGACGGATAACCGTGAGTTTGACATTTCGCCCGACAGGGTATCCGTGCGGCGTGCAGCGGCAAGATTCGGGATTGATTTTCTGTGCTCTCTTGCGGATTTTGCGCGGATATATGCCGACAACGGCAGAATGGACAAAGTGCGGAGCACGGCGGAGGAGATAAAGACCGACGGAGACTGTTGCACCATTGCCCGGCTTGCGGTGGACGGCGGCGACATGATTGCCCTCGGATATGAGGGCAGAGAGATAGGCGCAGCGCTCGAAAGGCTGCTTGACGCGGTGATGAGCGAAAAAGCGAAAAACACAAAAGAGGATTTGATGAATTACTTAAAGGAGAAATAACATGAAAAACTTAGCCTCGGCGGCTGTTGTGAAAGAAATCCTGTCAGAGAGCGGTTTCCGCTTTTCAAAATCCCTCGGTCAGAATTTTCTGATTGACGAGCGCGTGCTCGATGCGATGATTGACGCCGCCGCCATAGACAAAGACACAAATGTGCTCGAAATCGGCCCGGGTTTCGGCACGCTGACCCAGCGGCTGTGCGCCGCGGCAAAAAAAGTCGTCTCGGTGGAGATTGACGACAGCGTAATACCCGTGCTGCGCGAAAACACATCCGAATTTGACAACCTGGAAATAGTGCACGCGGACATAATGAAAACAGATGTGTCCGAACTTATCAAAGAGAAATTCGGCGTCGGCGAAAAGGTGAAAGTGGCGGCAAACCTACCCTACTACATCACCACGCCGCTAATAATGATGCTGCTCGAGGGCGGTCTGCCCATAGACGAGATCGTGATAATGATTCAAAAAGAGGTCGCTCAGCGGCTTGCCGCAGAGCCGGGCACAAAGGAATACGGCGCGATAAGCGTGGCGGTAAATTTCTACAGCGTGCCGCAGCTGATAACCAAGGTGCCGCGGTCGTCGTTCATACCGCAGCCGAAAGTGGAATCGGCGGTGATAGCGCTGAAAATGCGCGAAAAACCGGCGGTGGAAGTGAGCGATGTCAAACGCTACTTCACCGTGGTTAAGGCGGCTTTCGGTCAACGGCGCAAGACACTGCCGAATGCCCTTGCAAACAGCGGCGCGTTTTCAAAGTCCAAGCAGGAGATCACAGAGTTGCTGTCATCACTCGGAATAGACGCAAACCGCCGCGGAGAAACACTATCTCTTGACGATTTTGCGCTTATTGCCGACAAAATTTATGAATAATGTCGAAAAACGCCGTGCGGTGTTGACAAACGCCCTCGGTTTGTTATAAAATAATTTGTATTGGAATTAATTTGTTCCGACAAAAGATACAATCCGCTGAAAGGAATTGATATTGATGGAATACATGGGATTGAACGAACTCAGAGAGAAATTTTTGAGTTATTTTGAATCGAAAGGATGTCTGCGTCTCGGCAGTTTTTCGCTTGTGCCGAAAAACGACGCGAGCCTTTTGCTCATCAACTCGGGCATGGCACCGATGAAAAAGTGGTTTACCGGCGCAGAGACCCCTCCGCGCAAGAGAGTTACCACCTGTCAGAAGTGCATAAGAACGCCCGACATAGAGTGCGTTGGCAAGACTGCGCGCCACGGCACTTTCTTTGAGATGCTCGGCAACTTCTCATTCGGAGATTATTTCAAGCGCGAGGCAATAGCCTGGGGTTGGGAATTTCTCACCGAAGTTATCGGTCTGCCTGAGGACAAACTGTGGGTGACCGTGTACGAGGAGGACGACGAAGCGCGTGACATCTGGATAAACGAGATAGGAGTATCGCCCGAGAGAGTTGTCAAGATGGGCAAAGAGGACAACTTCTGGGAGCACGGCACTGGTCCGTGCGGTCCCTGCTCGGAAATTCATGTCGACCGCGGCATTGAGTACAGCTGCGGCAAGCCGGACTGCAAACTCGGCTGTGACTGCGACCGCTTCATGGAAGTATGGAACCTGGTGTTCACGCAGTTTGACAAGGACGAGGACGGCAACTACAACCGCCTTGACCACCCGAACATAGACACCGGAATGGGTCTTGAACGCCTTGCGGCAATAGTACAGGGTGTGGACAACCTGTTTGAGGTTGACACGGTGCAGAACATTATGAAACACATCTCGCGCATCGCGGGGGTAGAATACAAAAAAGACGACAAGACGGATGTTTCGCTGCGTGTTATCACAGACCACATACGCAGCACGGTTATGATGGTGTCCGACGGAGTTATCCCCTCAAACGAGGGCAGAGGATATGTGCTCCGCCGTCTGCTGCGCCGCGCCGCAAGACACGGCAAGCTGCTCGGCATACAGGGAGAGTTCCTCTATCAAGTTGCCGACACGGTTATTGACGAGTCCAAGCAGGGTTACCCCGAACTGGACGAAAAGAGAGACTACATCAAGAAGATTATCAGAATAGAGGAAGACCGTTTTGCAAAGACAATAGACAACGGAACGCAGATTCTGGACGACTACATTGCCGAAGCAAAGAAAAACGGCGAAAAAGTCCTCTCGGGCGAAAAGGCGTTCAAGCTGAACGACACTTACGGATTCCCGATTGACCTCACTGTGGAAATCTGCGAGGAAAACGGACTCGGAGTGGACAGAGACGGCTTTGACAAAGAACTTGACAAGCAAAAAACCATGGCGCGCACCGCGCGAAAAGACGGCTCCAGCTGGGATGACGACACCGCATTTGCCTTTGACGGAGCGGCAGCGACGGAATTTGTCGGCTACGACAGTCTCGAGGCTGACGCAACGATTCTCGCCATGGCAACAGAGGGCGAAATGTCCGCTGCAATCAACGAAGGTGAGCACGGCATAATCGTGACCGACCGCAGCCCGTTCTACGCAGAGATGGGCGGTCAGGCAGGCGACAAGGGCAGCATAACCACCGCCAAGGCAACCGCAAAGGTTGTAGACACCAAGAAAAACGGCAACGGAGTGTATATGCACTTTGTGGAGGTGGAAAAAGGCACCCTCAATACAGAGGACAAGGCGCACATGACCGTGTGCAAGGCAAACCGCATGGCAATATGCCGCAACCACAGTGCAACCCACCTGTTGCACAAGGCGCTCAAAGAAGTTCTCGGTGTTCATGTGGCACAGGCAGGTTCCGAGGTCACCGCGCACCACCTCAGATTCGACTTCTCTCACTTTGAGGCGATGACTCCCGAGCAGATAAAGCAGACCGAGGACAAGGTTAACAACGCGATTATGGAATCCATGCCGATAGAGGTGAAAGAACTGCCGATAGACGAGGCGAAAAAACTCGGCGCAACGGCACAGTTCGGCGAGAAATACGGCGCAGTGGTAAGAGTGGTCACCATGGGCGATTATTCAATGGAATTCTGCGGCGGCACACATCTTAAAAACACCGCTCAGGCAGGACTTTTCAAAATCCTGTCCGAATCGGGCGTTGCGGCAGGCACACGCCGTATCGAGGCAATAACAGGCACTGCCGTGCTTGACTTCATTGCCGAGAAAGAATCGCTCATTGCAAGGACGGCGCAAATCCTCAAATCGGCAAATGTCAACGAGATTGATGTGCGTGCCGAAAAGACGGCAGCCGAGTTGAAAGAGGCACAAAGAACCGTCGAATCCATGCGTTCAAAGCTTGCAAGCAATGCGGCGGCGGACATCATGGCGGACGCAAAGGAGATAAACGGCGTAAAGGTAATTGCCGCAAAGAAAGACGACATGGACATGAACGAACTGATAGTTGCCGCAGAGCAGATCCGCGACAAGGCTGACGGTGCCCTGACGGTGCTCCTGTGCGGAGTGAAAGACGGCAAGATAAGCTTTGTGTGCATGGCAAACAAAGACGCGGTTGCAAAGGGCGTTGCGGCAGGCAAGATTATAAAAGGCGTGTCGGCAATAGCAGGCGGCAGCGGCGGCGGCAAGCCGGATATGGCGCGCGGCGGCGGCAAGGATGTCTCAAAAATTGACGAAGCACTTGCGGCAGTGGAGCAGTTTATTTAATGTAAATTCGGTTGATTCACTTTTCACTGTTACCTATTACTTTTATTCACGGGGGTGATACAAATGGAAGATTGCATTTTTTGCAAAATAGCCAACGGCGAAATTCCCACCAAACTGGTGTACGAGGATGACAAGGTTGCCGCTTTCAAGGATCTCAATCCCGAGGCGCCCGTGCATATTCTCATAGTGCCAAAGGCGCACATAAAATCCGCGCTTGAACTTGACGAGGAGTCCGCATCCGTGGTCGGTCACATATTCTGCGTTGCAGGCAAAATTGCCCGTGACATGGGATTTGACAAAGACGGTTTCCGCATAGTAAACAATTGCGGCAAGGATGGCGGACAGACCGTGGGACATTTGCATTTTCATCTGCTTGCCGGCAGATATATGCAGTGGCCGCCCGGCTGATGAACTTTTCAGAAAAAGACTCTGCGGAGGATATCACGACATTCTCCGCAGAGTCTTTATTTTATAATACATCTTTATGCTAATAACATTTGTGCACGGTCTTTTATAGCGGTGCTGTTATCTGACTATGGTTACCGTTTCATTTTTTGCTGTCGGTTTTATCTGTTCTGCATTTTCCCAAGCGAAAATTTTGGCGTATGACGCCGATTTATCATCCTCAAGCGCAACGATTATTTCCTTTTTATTATTGTAATTCGGCACGGTGAATGTTTTAAGCAGTTCACCCGATTCACTGTATGTCGCAATGCACACAAGTTTGCCGAGTGTGTTGACATCTATGTTTACATCGAAAATGAGTTTGCCGTCATACTCAAGAGCATCCGTCTCCGTAAGCGGTTTGCTTTCCTCATCGGGATACTCCCAAAGCAGATATGGATATCCGTCATTAATATCTTTTGATATTCCCCATGTGTTATCAAAATCCCAGTTCTCACGCAGATATGTCATCTTCATCTTCATGGCTGCGGTGGTTTTCGGTATTCCGGTTTCGGAACTTTTGCTTCCGGAAATGCTGCTGTCGTAAAGGCTGTTTTCAAAGTTCGACGATGAATACGCAATGCCATAACTTGTGCCGCTTACCGCCGCATAGCAATTGCTGACCTGACCTCCGTCCGATATGCCATAAGTTAATCCGCTTCCGAGAGCATAACATGTTGATATTGTACCCCCCTCGGCAATACCATACCCATACAGTGTTCCTTTGCCATCACCACTTCTTGTTATGGTTGTATTTGCGGCGCACAAATTGATTATTCCATCATCTGAATTATATCCGGCTATGCCGCCTATTTTTACACTAATTCCCGTATTGTAAGATGTGTTTGAAAACCTATCATCAATATCGTTTATCGTTTTGGAATTTGTTATTGTTCCATAATTCTTACCTGCTATAGAACCAAAATAATACTTGCCAGCGTTGTATGTTGAAAATTTAATATTTCCGTTAAAATTGCAATTATCTATAGTTCCGTAATTTTCTCCGGCAATTCCGCCGAATACATTGCACTCTTTTGATATCCATTCATCACCGGTGAATTTAACATTCAGATTTTTTACGGTTCCTTTATTGGTATTGAATACTCCCAATGTTTCTTTGTAACTATATTTTTTTATAGTAACGGTATGTCCGCATCCGTCAAAAACAGCACTGAACGGTTCACCGTAAGTGCAAAGCGGCGTAAAGTAATCATCAATAACCAAATCCGTATCCAAATTAAAATAACAATCCGGAAAATCACCGACAAGCATTAAATCTTCAACCGTTTCGATGACAAACGGACTTTCCTGCGTTCCCTCTCCGTCAATTGCAAATGCGGTTGTTGCCGCAGCCAAAGTAAGCGCAAAGATAAAAATAACAACGGTTTTTCTCAACATTTTCATAATTCTGCCCCCACAAATAAATATTTTTGTACCATAATCATATAATAACTCAATTATGGTGAGTATTTATTATATGATATCAAATTTTAATTTAATTGTCAATAGTATATAATAACATTAATGATATGTGTATAGGGTATGATTAAATGCTGAATGATAATGAATACAAGGGAATTTTGTTGGACATAGGAATAAGAATCGGTTATTACAGGCGCAGAGCCGGCATGACACAAGCAGAACTTGCCGAGCATACGGGACTTACATTGTCATATATAAGTCAATTGGAAAGTCCGAATTTGCCGTACTGTCCGTCCGTGAAGGCATTGTTTACAATCGCCAAAGCATTGGGAGTAAAGGCATCAAAAATAATCGACATTGAGGATGATTGATCATTTCACTTGAAATCACAAAAATGCAATGAGAAATCAAAGAAGCACAACACTTTTTGAATCCAAAAAATGTTGTGCTTCTTATTTTAATTAAC
>ERZ808246.1377-NODE-1377-length-17576-cov-3.446949_pt1 | contig 17576 bp, 14 predicted proteins | sample MGYA00521083_ERZ808246 | MGnify/ENA primary metagenome ERZ808246 (study PRJEB31516, sample SAMN03275577) | gut metagenome | biome: mammalia-associated habitat; material: feces | host: Papio cynocephalus | place: Kenya | collected 2012-07-07 ... | reverse complement strand
TGGCAACGGAGCGTTTTCATCAGGAAAACGCGACGATTGCAGAGGGCCTAGTGCCGCCTGGGGTCCCTGGCTTAGATTTTTCCGACCTCGGAGTCCTGGCTTCTGACGGCCCCCTCCGGGCCACTCGGCGGAATCAGTCTGAATTCTTCCGGCCGCCTCACCGAGTCCCTTTAACGTCGCTCATGCGCTGTTGTAATAGTCATTGAGTTCGCTCCTCTGAAATGCTAGAATAGTCCCGTACATTTGTTTACTGATTATTCTCGCTTCAGGGGAGCTTTTTATATGAAACTGATTCACTGTGCAGATCTGCATCTCGACAGCCCGATGAGTACGTGGCTCTCGGCAGCCGAGGCTAAGGAGCGCCGAGAGGAGCTGCTGGACACCTGGCTTCGTCTCGTCACATATGCGGCGCAGCATCAGGTCCGTGCGGTGCTGATCGCAGGCGACCTCTTTGATACACCGGCGGTCCGTTCGACGACCGCGCATGCCGTGCTGGAGAGCGTACGTACACACCCGGACATTTCATTCTTCTATTTAAAGGGAAATCATGACACGGATTCCTTCCTGAACCAGGCAGAGGCACTGCCGGAAAATTTCCATACCTTCCAGGATACCTGGCGGAAGTACCGTCTTTCAGATCATATCGTCATTGCCGGTCGGGAGTTTGGCGGCTCCGGCACACTGAATGAGCTGGCTGCGAAGACCCTTCGACTGGAGGAGGCCGATGTCAACATTGTCCTCCTGCATGGGCAGATCCGCGAGAGCAGCGGACAGGAGAGCAGCTCCACGGAAACGATCCGGCTTACGGACTATGCGCATCAGAGCATTGATTACCTCGCACTCGGTCATGTGCATCAGTACCAGGCGGGAGAGCTCGATGGGCGTGGACGCTGGTGCTATCCAGGCTGTCTGGAGGGGCGGGGCTTCGATGAGTGCACGCGGCATGGCTTCGTCCTGCTGGACATTGACGAGACGCAGCATCAGCTGAAATCGCAGCTCGTGGACATCAGTCAGCGCCATCTCTGGACGGTGCCACTGAAGATCAGCGGCTGTACTTCGTCCATGGAGGCCGTACGGCGGGCGCGAGCAGAGCTTTCCCTTCTTTCCGGGACGCCGAGCGCAGAGGCGGAGCTTGCGGATATTCCGGCAGAGCGCATTGAGGGCATTCTGGCCGCAGGGGCAGGCGTGCGCATGCGGGCCCAGGATCTTGTGAAGCTCGTGCTTCAGGGAACGCTCCCGATGGAGGCGGAGCTGAACCTCCACTTTATGGAAACGCAGCTTGCGCCGATGTTCTATTTCCTTCGGATTGTCAATGAAACGCGGCGTGCGCTGGATGTGCGCCCGTATCGGCAGGATAAATCGCTGAAGGGCAGCTTCATTCATTCGGTCGAGGAGGATGCAACGCTGGATGAGAGCATGAAGGCGACGGTCATTGAAACGGGACTTCGTCTGCTTCGTGGGGAAGCACTGGAGGAATAAGCGGAAGGAAAGAGAAAAGCCACCTGCGCGGTGACTTTCAGCAGTGAAATGAAGCTAGTAAAGGATGATCATCGATGAAATTATGCAGCTGTCAGATTGAAAATTTTGGAAAGCTTCAGCACCTGGAGCTCCAGTTTCAGGAGGGGCTCAATGTCTTTCTCCGGGAAAATGGCTTTGGAAAGTCGACGCTTGCGGCCTTTATTCGGGTCATGTTTTATGGCCTTTCCGGGGAGCGAAAGGCACAGGACAGCGAAAATGAACGAAAAAAGTACCGTCCATGGCAGGGCGGGAGCTTTGGCGGCTCCCTGACCTTTGCGCTCGAAAACGGAAAACGCTATCGCATCACGCGAAGCTTCGGTGAGCGGAAGAGCCAGGATCGCTTTCAGCTCTATGATGCGGAGACGAATCTTCCGTCCAAGGACTACAGTGAGCGGATCGGCGAGGAGCTGTTTCAGATCGATGAAACTTCATTCCGACGCACCTGCTTCATCGGGCAGCAGGAGCTGGAGACCGGTGTCACCTCGGAGATCAATGCGCGCATCGGAAATGTGTCCGAGGATCCGGAGGATATGAAACGCTATCAGGCCGTCTGCGAGCAGCTGAAGGATGCGCTCAATGCACTTTCCCCGCACCGACGTACCGGGGCCATCTTTAAAAAACGGATGGAGCTGGAAATGCTGAAGGCAGACTGTGCCGGACGGGATGCGGAGGAGCAGCAGGCTGTCCAGGGAGCGGCCGTGCTTCATGCGGCACGGGAGCAGCGGAAGCATGTGCAGTCCATGCTGGAGAGTACAAACCGACGGCTTCTTCAGCAGAGCCAGCAGCAGGATGTGATTCAGGACCGTCTCGAGTATGACCGTCTCTGCGCGAGCCGTGCCGACTGTGTAGAACGCCTGCTTGAACAGGAGCGGCGCTATCTCGGGGCAGACTTCGATACGCTGAGCGGAGAGCAGCGTGGACAGCGGCTGCAGAGAGACCTTCGGCGACTTCAGGGCATCTTTCGGGACGGCGTGCCCAGTGAAGCAGATCTGCAGGATGCAGAGCAGTGCCTTCAGCGCATCAGCAGCCTGTCAGACCGGCTCCTGGAGCAGGACAGGAATGCTCCACGGCGCAGCTCCTCACCGAAGCAGCAGACACAGCGGACCGGCGCCTTTCTCTTCCTTTTGCTTTCGGTGCTGCTTCTCCTTTCGGGTGCTATGGGCCTTTATCATTCCATGGAAGCAGCCGTTTCCTTCGGTCTTCTGGCGGCAGGTGTGCTGGCCCTTCTCCTGGCCATTCGAAGCTTCGTGCGAAGTACCGGTACGAAGAGCCAGGATCACGAGCGGGAAAGGACCATGGAGAGCCGAAGTCTTGAACTGGATCGTCTGAACCAGGCATTGAATCGCTTCCTGCAGCGCTTCTATCCAGAGGCAGAGCTGAAGGGTGGCAGCGTACAGAAGCATGCAACGCTTCGAAACGGCAGAACGGAGAATAGGCAGGAGGACGCGCGACCGAACCGCGCGGACCTGCTGCGGCGCCTCGACCATGATGTGCTTGCCTATCACCGTCTGTCGGACATTCAGGCCCTGGCTGTAGAGCTTTCAAAGAGGCAGGCGGCTCAGAACGCCTTTGAGCAGCAGCACGACATGGAAAAGCTGGCAGCGCTGAAGCAGCCGGCGGAAGCGGCGGAGAGCCTTGCAACCCTCAGCGCACAGCTTCAGGAGCTGCAGAAAAAGCTGGAGGCACTGGATGCCGAGATCCAGCACGATGAGGCGGAGCAGGAAGCATCGGAGCAGCGTCTCAACACGCTTTATGAGAAGGAACGAGCAGCGGCACAGGCCGTGGAGGCGCTCGCAGCCATGGAGCAGCGCTATCAGCTGCTGACGCTCGTTCGGGATCATCTTGCGAAGGCAAGGAATGACTTTACGAAAGAGTACATGGATCCGATGATGGCGGCCTTCACGAAGTATTATCGTATGCTGGCCAATGCCTCCGACGAGCATTTGTGCACCCTCCCGACGGCAGCATGCTCTCCGCAGCACGGTGCCGAAGAAAACGGCACATCGGCCTCCATGGAAACGGAGAAAGCTTCTACGATTCCGTTCCGTATGGATGCGGATTTCAATGTACATCTCCTGGATGCAGGGGAGGAACGGAGCACGGAGCTCCTGTCGGCTGGATATCGCAATCTCGTAGAGCTGGCCCGGCGGATGGCTTTCGTCGATGCCATGTATGAAGAAGAAAAGCCCTTTATTCTTCTCGACGATCCTTTCATTAACCTCGATCCTCCGAAGGTGGAAGGGGGGCTTCGTTTCCTGAAGGCAATTGCGAAGGAACATCAGGTGCTCTATTTTACCTGCCACGAGAGCCGGACCTGGAGTGAAGCAAAGTGAAACAGACGCGCGAGGCCACAGCCGCTGGACGCTGGACGCACTGCGGCGGAAGAATCTAAAAAGAGACCCCATAAGAACCAGTAGGCCCTCCGTAATCGTTGAATTCTCTTGATGAGAATTCAACGTTACGGAGGGTGCTAAGGAAAATGATCCAACTGGTTCTAAGGGGTCTCTTTTTGATTCTTCACGTCCTCGGCGTAAAGCTTCCAGTGGCTGTGGCCTCACACGTCTGCGGCAATCAGTGCTTCCGGCTCTTTCGGCTGCTCTCGGAGGCTGTTTCCGCCTCCACGACAAGGTTCTGTGAAACGGTCATTTCCTGATTGTCGATGTGCTCCTTCATCAGCGTTTTCGCACGAATCAGATCGCGAATGCGGATAGCCTGGAGGATTTCTTCGTGCTCATGCACGAGAATCCCACGCTTTGCTTCATCCTTGATGTACTCGAGACGATAGCGGTACATCTGCTCACGGAGATTGTTGATCATCTGTACGAGCTTCTCATTGCCGGACGCCTTATAAATGATATCATGATAGGCCTCATCCGCCTCTGCAATCTCGATTTCAGAGCCACCGCTGGCCACCACCTTCTGGAAATTATCCTCGGCAGCACTCAGCTCCTGCAGCTCCTCATCCGTGATCCGCTGACAGGCAAGATCGGTCGCCAGCTCCTCCAGTGCACCCCGCACCTCCAGGGTGTCCTGAAGATTTTTATGAGAGATCTTTGCTACCTCGGCACCACGGCGTGGAATCATGAGCACAAGGCCCTCCAGCTCCAGCTTTCGAATCGCCTCACGAATCGGCGTACGCGAAACCCCCAGCTTCTCTGCAAGCTGGATTTCCATCAGGCGCTCACCTGGCTTCAGCTCGCCCTTCAAAATGGCCTGGCGAAGGGTATTAAACACGAGATCCCGTAAAGGAAGATACTCATTCATATTGACTGTAAAATCATTCATCACTGTACTGTCCTCCGTGAGAAAAATCATTCATCATTCTATGCTGTGGTGGTCATGACGCTCCATGCCACGACGATGCAAACGCCACATGACAGGGTGACCGACGTCCTGCAGGGCTCAATGTCGACGCTTCGGTGGCTGCTGCCATGGTTCCGTAAGATAGACCTGCTTTGCGGCATTCCTTCCTCGATGTGAGCGAAGCGCCTGTACGCAGGCCTGTGCCTTCGCTGCATCCGTGAAAAGACCGAAAACGGTTGGCCCAGAACCCGACATCATCGCATTCTGTGCGCCGAAGGACAGCATCTGCTGCTTCAGAAGGTCAATCTCCGGATGAGACTTCGTCGTCACGGTTTCGAGGATATTGCCCATATGTCCTGCCACAGCTCGTACATCCTGCGCCTTCAGTGCGTCGATCACCTGATCGACATTCGGATGCGCTTCCGGTGGAAGTGCATTGACATGCAGATTCTCATAGACGGTTTTCGTCGAAACGGAAATCCCAGGCTTTGCCAGCACGATCGAACAGTTCGGTAAGGCTGGGAGCGGGGTAAGAATTTCGCCGATGCCTTCCGAAAGCGCAGTTCCACGCATCAGGCAGAAGGGAATGTCGGCACCGAGCTGTACGCCGCGTGCCTTCAGTTCCTCGAGGCTGAGCCGGAGATCGAACAAACGGTTCATGCCATAGAGCACCGCCGCTGCATCAGCCGATCCACCCGCCATGCCGGCAGCAACCGGAATGACCTTCCGAAGAGACATGCGTACACCTTCCTTGATGTGAAACTCGTCCATGAGAAGCTTCGCCGCACGGTACATGAGGTTGTTTTCATTCACCGGCAGGAAGGGAAGATTGGTTTTCAGCTGAATGCCCGGGGTGGTGCTCCGCTCCAGATCGATATTGTCATGAAGTTTTACGGTCTGCATGATCATGCGGACATCGTGGTAGCCATTGGGACGCTGCCGCAGGACATCGAGCGACAGATTGATTTTCCCGTAGGCCTGAAGTTTTATATGGTTCATGCTTCATCACCCTCGCTTTGTATTTTGACCTTTGTATACATTACTTCTATTTTAGGCGATCTCCGCATGTAAAGCAAGCCTTCCAGAAGGGAAAGCCGGACATGAAATTCTAAACGAAGTATTAAATTTTCTATAGAAAACTCTAAAATAACGATTTTTCAACACTTTCCAGGACTCTGTTGAATTGACAATTCTACAGGTGATCATTATACTAGGTCAATGCACGTGACAGCTTGTCACTTTTAGTGACAGGTTGTCATGCTTTGGACGGCATGCTTCTTTGATGAAGCTGGAGTGCTGTCTGAAAAATGCCAGATCGGCAGTCCCGGCTTCATAAATAAGAAGAAAAGCCACGGAAAGGTCGTAAAAGAGAGGAGAATGTATGGCAACGGAAAGATTTCAGAAGCTTTCCCAGGACAAAAAAGACAGAATATTGCAGGCAGCACGACATGAATTTGCACGGGTTCCCTTCGAAGATGCATCGATTAACCGCATGATCAAGGATGCAGGCATCTCGCGAGGAAGCTTCTATACCTACTTTACGGATAAGCTGGACCTTCTCCATTATGTGTTCCAGGATGAGGATACACGGAACGAGCAGTATTTCCGCGAGCTCATTCTTCGGAAGCAGGGGAACTATTGGGAAGCCATACGAGAATGGGTGCATACCGTTTCTGATATGATTCGAGCAGGAAGGGTCCAGGAGGATATCCATATTTTTACGCAGAGCGGGATGATGCAGCGCGTTTTTGCCTACTCGGAAAGCAGTGAACGGGATCAGCTGAACCAGCAGAACATGGAGTGGATGCGAAAGGAAATTGATTCGAGCTGTTTCCGACGGAGTACATGTGCCAGTCAGTTTGCAAACACGCTCCAGCTTGGAAATGCCATCGCCATGATGGCGATTCTTGCACTGATCGGACATTCTGAAGCAAAGCATGCAGAGATTCTTCAGAGCTTTGAAACGAAACTTGCCATCCTTCGAGAGGGCGCGGATCCACATTTTCATGAACAGTAAAAGAGCTATAGAACACAGGAGAGAGGATAATATGAAGAAACCAGTCAAAATCGCTATTGGCGCCGTCGTGGTGATCGGCTTTGCTGCCCTCGTGGCGACGCGCATAATGAAGCCACAGGAGGAACTCCAGACGAAGGAGCTTCCGGCGGTGACATTGACGCAGGCAACGGAAGGCAGTATTGAACAGACAACCTCGCTGATGGGAACGATTCAGCCATCGGACACCTACTATGTGACACCGAAGGTGGCCGGAGAGCTGATCGAAATCTACGTACAGAACGGGCAGACGGTCCATGCGGGGGACCCAATTGCGAAGATCGATAATCAGAAGCAGATTGATGCCGCAAAGTCCACGATGGATGCGGCGCTCGCTTCCGTTCAGGCCGCACAGCTGCAGGCCAATACGGCGCAGGATGCTGTGAACCGTATGACACCGCTCTATGAATCTGGCGACATTGCCGCACAGACCTATCAGCAGACCGCAAACTCAGCGCAGGCTGCAGCATCGCAGGTCGAGGCTGCAAAGGCGCAGGCCGACAGCGCGAAGCTGAATTACAACACGCAGGTGGAGTATTCGACGGTGACCGCGCCGGCCGATGGTGTGGTGCAGAATCAGAACATGACCTTACATGCGATGGTTTCTCAGCAGTCGCAGCTCTGCGTCATCACTGGCGATGGATCGAAGGTCGTAAAATTCAATGTGACGGAGGATGTTCTTCAGAATCTGAGCCTGGGGCAGGCGATTACCGTCGAGAAGGGCAGTGAGACCTACGACGGTATGATTACGAAGATCAGTGCGCTCGTGGATGCCCAGTCGGGACTTTTCCCTGTGGAGGCAACCCTCAGCGGTGCAGCGGGGCTTACCGATGGTGCAAGTACGAAGCTTTCCCTGGTGGCAGCAGAAGCCGATCATACACTGCTTGTGCCGGTGGATGCCGTATATTATTCGGGCGGAAATCCATATGTTTATGTCTATGCAGATGGAAAGGTAACGAGAAAGTTCATTACGACCGGAATTTCGGACAACGAAAACTATGAGGTCACCGATGGACTCGACGGCAGCGAGCAGATCGTAAACAGCTGGACCGAAGATATCTATGATGGTGCCGAGGTGCGCATCCTGGATGCCGATGGACAGACGGAAGGCACGGATGCAGCGACGGAGGCCGCTACAGAAGCTACGGAAACAAGTGCAGCACAGAACTAAGCCACAGGAGAAAAAACATGCATAAAATTACTGAAACCGTCTTAAAAAGACCGGTTACCACCTTCCTCGTGGTTGTCAGTCTGATCTTTTTCGGTATTATGTCCCTCATGAACCAGAAGATGGAGCTCATGTCGGATATCGATATGCCGATGATGATCATCACGACGACCTATGGCGGCGCTTCCCCAGAGGATGTCGATAAGCTGATTACGAAGCCCATTGAGGATGGCGTGTCGGTTCTTTCCAATGTAAAGGAAGTGACCTCCCGTTCTTCGGAAAATTATGGTTTAACCATCGTGCAGTATGAATACGGCACGAACATGGATGAGGCCTACGATGCCTTAAAGAAAAAGATTGATGCCATCAAGTCCAGTCTCCCGGATGGTGCCGATGATCCGACCTTCCTGGAAATGAACATGAACGACTCTGCATCGATGTACCTGTCTGTTCAGAATCCGACCCAGGAGAACATGTATAATTATGTAGAGAATGACATCGCACCGGAGTTTAATAAGCTGAGCTCGGTCGCCTCCGTGGATACGACCGGCGGACAGAAGCAGTACGTGCAGATCCAGCTCATTCCGGAGAAGCTCAAGCAGTATCATCTCTCCATGTCCACGATCGCACAGATTGTGGGAGCTGCAGACTTCAGTTATCCGGCAGGTACGACGAGTGTCGGCTCACAGGATCTTTCTGTTACCACCTCGGTAAGTTATCCAGATGTGCAGTCCCTTCAGAACATTCCCATCGTTACAGGAAACGGCAATACCATCTATCTGAAGGATGTGGCGCTGGTGCAGCTGACCCAGGAGGATCAGACGGCCATCGGTCGTTATGATGGCAATGACACCATGATGCTCGGCATTACGAAGACCCAGGATTCCTCTGCCGTGACGATGTCAGAGGACGTGATGGATGAGGTGAAGGAGCTGCAGGCCAAGGACCCGAACCTTCAGGTCGTGGTCATTCAGGACCAGGCCGATATGATCAAGAGCTCTTTAAACTCTGTGTTCCAGACCATGATCATGGCCGTCATTATTTCCATGGCCATCATCTATATCTTCTTCGGTGATCTGAAGGCGTCGCTGATTGTTGGTACCTCCATCCCGATTTCTCTTCTGACGGCACTCATTGCCATGTGGGCGATGGGCTACTCTCTGAATATGATTACGATGTCCGCGCTGGTGCTCGGCGTCGGCATGATGGTGGATAACTCCACCGTCGTACTGGAGGCCTGCTTCCGTGCAATGGATAAGTATGTCGCCATCGGCACGAAAACACGGCGGACCGCAGCGGTGGAAGCAGTGAAAACCGTCGGTGGTTCCGTGTTTGGTTCGACCATTACGACCTGCGTCGTGTTTATTCCGCTGGCCTTTTTACAGGGACTGTCCGGTCAGTTCTTTGCACCGCTTGGTTTTACGATCGTCTTCTGTATGCTGGCCTCGCTCATTTCGGCGATTTCCATCGTGCCGCTCTGCTTTGTCATGTATAAGCCGAAGGAGAATACGAAGGCACCTGCCTATAAGGGCGTACGTGTGATGCAGGGAGGCTACCGGAAGATCATGGAGAAGCTGCTCCGTCATAAGAAGGCGGTTATGCTGACCTCCGTGGGTCTTCTCATACTTTCTCTGGTACTGGCAACACAGATTCGTATGGAGCTGATGCCGCAGACCGATCAGGGCCAGGTCAATATCAGTGTGACCATGCGCCCAGGCTTAAAGATTGAGGCACAGGATGAAATTCTGAAGCAGATTGAAGCCATGGTGGCAGCAGATCCGGATACGGAGAATTATATGGTCAGCGCAGGCGGCTCCGGCATGCAGTCCATGGTGAGCGGTGGCGGTGCGAGTGTTACGGCCTATCTGAAGGATGACCGCAGTATGTCGACGAAGGACAAGGCAACGGCATGGCGAAAGGCCCTCGATGGCACGAAGGACGCTGTCATCACGGTGGAGTCCTATAGCATGATGTCTTCCATGTCCACGAGCAATGATACCTACTCCACCATCATCACCTCGACGAACTACGATGACCTGAAGGCAGCCACGGATCAGATTGTGACAGAGATGCAGGGACGGAAGGATGTGACCGCTGTGCACTCGTCGATGGAAAATGCGGCACCACTTGTCAAGTTCCATGTGGACCCGATCAAGGCAAGTGCCGAAGGACTGACACCGGTACAGGTCGGACAGCAGCTCTATGGCATGCTGTCGGGGACCAAGGCGACCACCATGCAGGTGGACGATGAGGATGTCGATGTCAAGGTCGAGTATCCGAAGGATGAGTACGATAATCTCCAGAAGGTGGAGGACATCTTCCTGACGACGCCAACCGGTGCACAGGTACAGCTGAAGGATATCTGTGATGTAAAGATGGAGGACTCTCCATCCACCATCGTACGAGACGATCGAAAGTACCAGTCCACGATCACCGCAGACTATACGTCCTCAGCAGACGAGAATACGGCCGCGAAGATTAATCAGGAGGTCGTTGACAAATATCTCGTGAATGGCGTAGGCCATGCAGAGAGCGCCAGCGATAAGATGATGGCAGAGGAGTTTGGCTCCCTCGGTATGGCGATGGTCATTGCCGTCTTCCTGATCTGGGTGGTCATGGCCGCACAGTTCGAGTCGATGCGCTTCTCCTTCATGGTCATGACGACACTCCCGTTTGCACTGATTGGTTCGTTCTTCCTGCTGTGGATCTCGGATGCAACGCTTTCGATGCCATCACTGCTGGGCTTCCTGATGCTCATTGGTACGGTTGTAAACAATGGTATCCTGTATGTTGACACGGTGAACCAGTATCGCATGGCGATGCCGATGCACCGCGCACTGATTGAAGCCGGTGCAACGCGACTTCGTCCAATCCTGATGACGACGCTTACGACGGTCATCTCCATGGTGCCGATGGCCATTGGCTTCGGTGACAATGGACAGATGATGCAGGGTCTTGCACTTGTTGATGTTGGTGGTCTGACGGCGTCCACGATCCTCGCACTTCTGATGCTCCCGATCTACTATTCTGTGATGGATAAGCGGAAGAAAAATTTGAGCATGGATGTACCGGATGCCGGCTATATGGAAGGACAGAATCCAGAGGAATACTACCAGAAGAAGGCGGCAGCCGAGTGGGAGCGCTATGGTACGCCGGACGATGATCCGACGCCGACGGAAAGCGCAGATATGACGGAAGGATTTCCAGATTAAAGGATGTTAGCGTAGACTAATATGTGATATGCTGATGTGGATGGGTGCTGCGGAAGCGGCATCCTCTGCATTGGCTTCCAATGAACAGAAGACAGGAAGGAGAAAACCATGAAGTGGAACGGAAAGCGCGTGATGGCACTGACCCTGGCACTGACGATGTCGATGTCGGGGCAGGCCTTCGCCGTGACGGGCGCAAAGGTCGATAAGGCACCGGCGCAGACCTCCTATGAGCGTGAGCGCACGGCAGAGCAGTGGGCGACGCTTCGGGACAATGTGATCACCTGGGATGAGCTGCAGGACCTTGTGCATGAGTACAATCCGACGGTATCCAGCCTCTGGCTGAATTACAGGAACAATGATGGCAGCGGAACCTATGATCTCGACTATGATGATGCCCTGCAGGCGATCGAGGATACCTACCAGAATTCGGTAGGGACCAGTGATGTGTCGGATGCGGCAGCTGAGCTCAAGCGAAGCCAGGCCCTTGCAAATCTGGACACAACGATTCAGAATTCGGACCGCGAGGTTGTGAAGCTCACGAATGAAAAGAGTGAGAAGAGCATGACAGAGGCCATGAAGCAGCAGATCATCGCGATCTATACCTCGGAGCTCACGAAGGAGCTGGACCAGCTGACGGCAGATTATGATGAAACACAGATCGGCCTTGCGGAGCGAAAGCTTTCCGTGGGCACGGGAACAGAGCTGGAGGTGCTGACGGCGCAGAAGACGGCGAAGGATGCGAAGGCAAGCCTTGAAAGCGCGACGGCAGCTGCCACGAAGGCACGGCAGACCGTGCTCGTGAACCTCGGCTGGAATTATGATGCGAATCCGACGATCTGTGCCGTACCAGAGGTGACGGATGCAATGATCGCAGCGATTGATCTTACGCAGGATACCCAGGCAGCGCTTCAGAACAACTACCAGCTTCGCATTGATACACGGAAGCTGGAGCTTGCGGAGAGCGATGCCACGAAGAGCACGACGCAGATTACGGTCAACAATGATCAGAATCAGGTGCAGTCCAACATGCAGGCACGCTACAATGATCTTCTGAATGCGCAGAACGAGCTTCGGAAGGCCGAGCTCAATCTGCAGAATCTGCAGACAACACTTGCCCGTGTAACACGGAGCTATGCCAGCGGCGCCTCCAGTGCACGTGAGCTCGAGACGGCACAGTACCAGGCCTCTGCTGCCGAGTATACGGTGAAGCTTGATCAGTATGCACTTCAGAGCGCGTACTTTACTTACCTTGCAGGGCGTGATGGCCTCGCAGGTGCAAGTACGGCATCCTGAGAAAAAGGTGAAGATGAAGCAGAATAGGAGAGGCGAAATGAAAAACAGAAGAGCGGGGGCCTTGCTGCTCGCCCTGGTGGTGGGCACGGGTGCCTTCGAGACGCCGGCATGGGCCGCGACCACGGTCATCAGTCATCCACTGTACGGAGAAAGCACAAACTTAACGGGACAGGATGCCTCTGGAAGGCCGGATGGAATGGACGACGCGACCTGGGCAGCGCTGCAGGATGACGTCATCGAGTACAGTGAGATTCCGAATCTCGTGGAGTATCGAAGCATCCTTGGAAAGACGCAGACGGCGATGATTTCGGCGAATGCGAGCAGTATGGTGGAGATGTCGGATGCACTGTCGAGCGCTATCAAGGATATGCGGGACACGATTTCCGATCTCAGGGATCAGGCAGAAAGCAGCACGAGCGCAGAGGAGAAACAGGCCCTGCTCATGCAGGCAAAGCTCATGGAAGCCGCCATCGGTTCGGGAAGTGAGAGCCCAAAGGCACTTGAGAACCAGACCAACAGCGGGATTTCCACCTTGGTCACGAAGCTGAAGCAGGGACTTCATCCCTCGAAGGTCGCGTTGATTGCGGGCATGAACAGTGCCTTCGTCGGCTACCAGAGTCTCGTAGAGCTTCGGGATATGTATCAGGCGCAGGTCGCGATGTATCAGCGGATGCTGGAGCGGAGTACAAGGCAGCAGGCCCTTGGAAGCGCCACCGCACTCGAGGTGCAGCAGGCCCAGGTGAATCTTCAGGGGGCGCAGCTCTCCCTTTCCAAGACAGAGGAGCAGCTTCGCTCCGTCCGGGATGCCATCGCACTGACGCTTGGCTGGAATGCGGCGGATACTGCGAAGGTGACGATCGGAACGCTTCCGGCGTATGATGCAAGCTACATGGCGGGGCGGAATCTCGAAGCAGATATCGCCGAGGCGAAGCTCCATAATGTGAGCTATGGAACAGCGATGGGGACGGTCGATAAGAACCTGACCGGCTATACCACGACCGATATTGCGCGGCGCTCCGCGGAGCAGAACCTGAACATTACGATGACGGATCTCTACAATGCCGCCGTGCAGGCAGGTACACAGTACGAATCTGCACAGCTCGGCTTCCAGATCGCCGATCGACAGAAGGCATCGGCAGACCGCATGTTCGCCGCTGGCATGGTGAGTGCGACGGATTATGCAGGCACCGAGCTTCAGTATATCGCCTCGAAGATGCAGGCGGATATTTCCGCCGTCAATGCTTCCGCTGCGGTCCTGAGCTATCAGGCCGCACTGCAGGGCATCCTGTCCTAGGGCAGGGGCGTGCGCCCGTACCGTCATGAAATGGAAGTACAGGCGATTGCCTGCAGCGAAGTGAGGGCATGAAAAAGATTCCGGATACTGACTCGAAAAAATAAAAATTCATAAAGCGATGTGCAAAATTCTGCCGTTCCTCTCTGCGGAGCTGGAAAGGCCGGAGAAGCTTACCGAAGCGTCTTCTGAGAGAATTTTGCACGTCGCTTTTTCTTGTCTGCTTGTCGACTATGATTCTTGTCTCTTTGCCGACCTTGTCGACTTCTCGACTATATTCAGGAAAACAATGCTGTGCTATACTCCGAATAGAAAAAGGAAAGAGTATACTCCTTGACAGTGATCGGAATTAAGCTTAGAATACAGAATTAAAAGAACATACGTTTTTATGGAGGGACAACATGGCAGCAAAAACCAGTAAGGCACCGGTGAACTTTAACCAGGATCATGACGAGAAATTAAAGGCCCTGGATGTGGCACTGACACAGATTGAGAAGAATTTCGGGAAGGGCTCCGTCATGAAGCTTGGCGAGTCTGCCGCCAACCTGAACATTGAAACCGTACCGACGGGCTCGCTCTCACTGGATATTGCCCTGGGTGCCGGTGGTTATCCGAAGGGAAGAATCATTGAGATTTATGGACCGGAGTCTTCCGGTAAGACGACCCTTGCACTGCATGCCGTGGCCGAGGTGCAGAAGCGAGGCGGTATTGCCGGCTTCATTGACGCGGAGCATGCACTGGATCCGAAATATGCGCAGAACATCGGTGTTGATATCGATAATCTCTATATTTCCCAGCCGCATTCCGGTGAGCAGGCCCTGGAGATTGCAGAGACCATGGTGCGTTCGGGTGCCATGGATATTCTCGTTATCGATTCTGTAGCCGCCCTGGTACCGAAGGCGGAAATTGACGGTGAAATGGGCGACAGCCACGTAGGTCTTCAGGCACGTCTTATGTCCCAGGCGCTCCGAAAGCTGACCTCCGTCATTGCGAAGTCGAACTGCATCCTGATTTTTATTAACCAGCTTCGTGAGAAGGTTGGCATCATGTTCGGAAATCCGGAGACGACGACTGGTGGACGCGCACTCAAGTTCTATGCGTCCGTACGACTGGATATCCGTCGTGTGGAGACCCTCAAGCAGAACGGGGATGCGGCGGGGAACCGCGTACGTGTTAAGGTCGTAAAGAATAAGATTGCGCCACCATTTAAGCAGGCTGAGTTCGACGTGATGTTCGGCGAGGGCATTTCGAAGGCCGGGGATGTGCTGGATCTGGCCGTCAATGAAAACATTGTTGAGAAGTCGGGTGCCTGGTTTGCCTATAATGGAGAGAAGATCGGGCAGGGACGTGAGAATGCGAAGGAGTATCTCCGTCAGCATCCGGCCCTGATGGCAGAGATCGAGGGCCAGGTGCGCGAGAAGTACGGACTCCCAAAGGATGAATTTGAAGAGGCAGAGGCGGCGAAGCAGTCTGAGGCAGAGCTGCTCGATCCGAGTGAAGACGAGGTATAAGAACTCGAAGCAATGGAAGCCGGATGATTCCACATGGAATGATCCGGCTTTTACATATATGCATCGGGGGTTGAAAGGAGAAACAGCTTGAAAAGTCTCGAGGATTTTCAGAAAGAGCATGGAGATGCAGCGCGTTACGTGCTTGACCCGGAGAAGCTGAGTGAGCACGAGAAGCTTGTCAATCGATGTAAGGAACGCTGCCTTTATCTTCTGGAGCATTCTGCCAAAAGTGAGGCGCGGCTTCGCGAGAAGCTTCGAAAATCCGGAAAATATACCGAGGAGATCATCGAAGAGGCGATGGAAAAGCTGAAGGCGTATGACTACGTTAATGATGAACGGCTGGCCATGCAGCTCATTCGAAGCTATGCAGGGCGGAAATCCATGCGGGAGATCGAACAGAAGCTCTACCAGCGTGGTGTCGGTGCTGCTGCGATACGTGCTGCGATGGAAGCATTTTGCGCGGACAGCGAGCATGCGGAGGAAGCAGAGCTTCAGGCGGTGCAGCAGCTGATCCGAAAGAAGTGCAGAAATACAGAGGAACTGAACGAGGATGAAAAGAGAAAGCTCTATGCCGCGCTTCTCCGAAAGGGCTTCCGCTATGAGCTCGTGACACGGGCACTGGCGCTAGACGAGGACGCCTCGCTTTCATGAGACCATCCAGAAGAAACGGGTCTGTAAGCGGTACGGTGATGCGTTGAACGCGCTTCCATGAGGAAGCACGGAAAACAGAAGCGGATCACCGTATGGCATGCCGACCGTGCAGTGCAGCGAAGGATGTTCGCCGGATGAGAGGAAAACGATATGAAAGAAGAGCGAAGAGAAACAGAACAGGTAGAAGAAGCGAGGAGAGCAGAAGACCAGTCGGGAAAACTGGTGGTGGCAGCGGGACTTCTGCTGCTCCTCATGGAGGTATGGAAGCAGCTGACCCTGTGGCTCCTTGTCGGAAAGGGGCAGTACAATGTCTGGTACGTTCCATTTCAGCTCTGCTCTCTTCCTATGTATATCTCACTTCTCTATGGTGCACTTTGCGGCCGGACGGATCCGCGCGCAGAAACATGGAAACGGGCCTGCATGACCTTCCTGCAGGATTATGGATTTCTCGGGGGCATGATGGCCCTGCTCTTCCATGCAGGCCTCATGCATCCGGGACATCCCTTCCTCACCGCGCATGGGTTCCTCTGGCATGGGATCATGCTGCTCATGGCACTGTATATCCACGAGACCGGACTCTCTGATCTTAGCATGCGAGGATTTCGGTCCACGCTCCCGATGTTTGGCTTTTCAGCTCTTCTTGCAGAGGGCATCAATGTGGCACTGCACCGCTATGGAGACTGTGACATGTTCTATATCTCGCCCTATCATCTGAGCTCCCAGCCGGTGTTCTGTTCTATTGATGCCATCATTGGCCGTCCAGCCGGCATCGTGCTCTACCTCCTATGTGTGGTGCTGGGCGCCTTTCTGATTCATCTCGCCTTCAGCAAACTGCCGAAGCTCGGAATACACGCATCGCACAAAATCTAATTGCATGCCTATGGTACATATGCTAAGATACCGGTTCGTGACTAAAAAACCGGAGGGTATCATGGCAGATAAATACGATTGCTTAAAACTCGAAAACCAGCTTTGCTTCCCACTGTATGCCTGCGCAAAGGAAGTCGTACGACATTATAAACCGTTACTGGACAAGCTGGATCTTACCTATACACAGTACATCGTCATGATGGTACTGTGGGAGAAGAAGACCGTAAATGTAAAAACCCTGGGTGAGAACCTCTACCTGGATTCCGGCACCCTGACCCCACTGCTGAAGCGCCTGGAAGCCAAGGGACTCGTAAAGCGGAAACGCTCCCATAGCGACGAACGTGCGCTGAACGTCAGCATCACCGAAAAGGGAGAAAATCTTCGTGAAGCAGCGCTCAACATCCCGCAGGAAATTCACGAACGCATGCAGCTTCCGAAGGAGGAAGCCGACACACTGTATACACTCCTCTACAAGACGCTCGATCAGGTTGAAACCTCCATTGCCTGAAGGAATTCACGCGATGCCTGGAATACTGTAAGTCTCGGACGTGGCAGGCGGGGCGGTAGAAACCATATGTAGAGGTCGTTAAAAAATCAAGCCAGGTTCCCTTAACAGCACTTAGAACTGATTCATGTGCCTAAGGCACATGAATGCCCCCGGGCGGCGAGGCCGTTTTGCCACGAATGTGGCAAAATCAAGCGACGA
>ERZ808246.1375-NODE-1375-length-17588-cov-4.410369_pt1 | contig 17588 bp, 19 predicted proteins | sample MGYA00521083_ERZ808246 | MGnify/ENA primary metagenome ERZ808246 (study PRJEB31516, sample SAMN03275577) | gut metagenome | biome: mammalia-associated habitat; material: feces | host: Papio cynocephalus | place: Kenya | collected 2012-07-07 ... | reverse complement strand
CCAGCCTGCTCATCGGCACCATCATCAAGACGCTGGGTCAGCAGACCGGGCTGGATGTTCTGGTCGACCTTGGCAGCTATGCCACGGCTATGAGCGGCCCGGCCATGGCCGTGGCCATCGGCTGGGCACTCCACTGCCCGCCGCTGGTGCTGTTCAGTCTGGTCACCGTGGGCTACTCCTCCAATGCACTGGGCGGCGCAGGCGGCCCGCTGGCCGTCCTCATCATCGCCATCGTGGCCGCTGAACTGGGCAAGGCCGTGAGCAAGGAGACCAGGGTGGACATTCTGGTGACCCCGCTGGTCACCATCTTTGCGGGTGTCGGGCTCTCGATGCTTATTGCTGCCCCCATCGGTGCCGCCGCAAGTCAGGTGGGCACCCTCATCATGTGGGCAACCGAGCAGGCTCCCTTCCTGATGGGCATCCTCGTGTCGGTGATCGTGGGTGTTGCCCTGACCCTACCCATCTCTTCCGCTGCCATCTGCGCTGCGCTGGGCCTCACCGGTCTGGCTGGCGGTGCCGCCGTGGCAGGCTGCTGCGCCCAGATGATCGGTTTTGCGGTCATGAGCTTTAAGGAAAACGGCGTGGGCGGTCTGGTCAGTCAGGGTCTTGGCACCAGTATGCTCCAGATGGGCAACATCGTCAAAAATCCCCGGATCTGGATCGCCCCCACCCTTGCCAGTGCCATCACCGGCCCCCTTGCCACCTGCCTGTTCCATCTGGAAATGAACGGTGCGGCGGTCTCTTCCGGCATGGGCACCTGCGGCCTTGTGGGCCAGATCGGCGTTTACACCGGCTGGGTCAACGACGTTGCCGCCGGGACCAAAGCCGCCATCACCCCCATGGACTGGGTCGGCATGGTGCTGATCTGCTTTGTGCTTCCCGCTGTTCTCAGTGTCCTCTTCTGCGAGATCGAGCGGAAGCTGGGCTGGATCAAGGACGGCGACCTGAAGCTGAATTAACCCAGCTCCAGTGCTTTTCCGTTCAGGACTGCTTCGGCCAGAGTATCCCCCTCGTACCGGAGCTTGAGGGAGAAGAAGGGCCGCTCCTCATCCAGAAGACGGAGAAAAATTTTGTCTCCTTCCCAGATGGGCAGCTTGGTCACTTCGGCCTTGGGCACCCATTCCAGCACACCCTCCCTGCAGGCGTCGCCCTCGATCATCTGCCCGGTCCAGCCGTCGGCGGTGAAAAGATGCATATATTCGGTGAGGTCTCCCAGCAGGAAGGTCACGATGCCCCGGTAACGGTAATGTGTCAGGGTCACACCGGTCTCCTCCCGGACTTCCCGGATCACGCAGTCCTCCGGGCTTTCAAAGGGCTCAAATTTTCCACCCACCCCGATCCACTTATCCTTGTTCATATCGTGCTCTTTTTTGATACGGTGGAGCATCAGATATGCATCATCTTTTTCAAGGTAGCACAGGCTGGTATTGAGCATTGGGAATTTCGAGTCCATGAGTCTTTCTCCTTTTTATATTTATAAAGGAACATCAAAGGCGTTCCGCAGTGTTTTCTGCGGAACGCCTTTTGTATTACGGTTCAAATTTTACGGATGGCGGTCATCCCTTGCGGCTGGCACGGCCTTTTCCGGCGTTGTTCAGCTTCCGGACCAGATCATTCTGGTGTTTGCGCTGGGAGGGTGTGGGCTCCGGGTCCCGGCGTTCCTCGCTGCGGGCCGAGGTCTGGGCTGCATCTGCATCCACCCGGACCAGATTCCATTCCTGATTGCCGCCTGCCACATAGTTCCAGATCTGAGCCTGTGCACCATTGGAGGTGTTCATGCCGACAAGGTCGATGTACTTGTCCGCCAGCACATTCCGGATGCGGGTACGGCCATTGCGGGTGGGCTCCAATGCCCAGCACTGGCTCATGCCACTGGTGCGGCTCCACTGGTGCAGCCAGGTACCCTCCATCACGCCGCCCAGCGCAAGATCGATCATCTTACCAGTAAAACGGTTCTGGATCCTCCACCGGCCCTCGCCTGCGTCCACAAACTTCCACTGCTGCCACGGATGGCCCGCATAATCCCACAGGCGGATCGCAGCACCATTCTCGGTGTTGAAATTCTTTACCTCCAGCACCTTTCCGTTGGGAGCTTTGATCAGATAGAATTCGTCTTCGAGGATTATGACCTGCGATGTTTTTGCCATAGCTGCGATCTCCTTTCCTGTTTGGTTCTTTTATTATAGCCTATTTTTAAAAGAGCAACAAGAACAGTTTCCCACAATCTTTTTTCCGTTTCTTGGGCATTTCGCCAGTCAAGCGTTGTACTGCTCATTTTCGCTGCTCTGCTTCTGTGCCCGAGTGTCAAATTTCTTTCATTTTTCCCGGTTTAAAAAGCAAGAACTTTTAGCCTCTTTACTTTAAAAGAATAACCGCCGGACCCCACCCGGAAAAGCCTCTTTCTGCCTCCTGAAAACCCTCATTTTCTTCCTCTCACGCACGCTGTTTTTACCCAAAAAACACTTTGACAGATTTTGGCCCATTTTTGACCAAATCGTGAACAACCTGTGCGCTGAAGGCGGTCAGAGCATCATTGCTTTACCTTGATAAAGCAAAGCAGTTTCCGGCGCTTCACTTTCGTGAATATATCAATCTTCAGCAAATCCTTTCGTTTCTTTCAGGTTTTCAGCTATTGACTTTATCTTGAAGTTGCGGTATAGTATGGTTGCAGGGAGCGGGAAACGCCCCCGGAACACATTGAACTTCAGGCATCCGTTTGGGAGCCTGTGAGAAAAATATAGGAGGTTTGATTATGTACTATTACATTCTGGGTTGTGGCATTGCTTGCCTGGTCATCTTTGGCATCGTCAGCATGGAATCTGTATGCGTCAAGCCGGCCGAGATTCTGGCAAAGGTCGTTCTGTGGCCTGTTGCCCTGATGGAAGCAGTTGTTCGTTACAGCTCCACTCATCACAACTTCAAGGCTGCGCTGTAAGCACACACGCTTCGTGATCTGAAACGACAACGAGGCCGGGGCATCCGAACTTGGGTGCCCCGGCCTTTTTGTTTTGCGTTCCGCCCCGGAATATGATATGATAGGGGCGGAAATCCCCTTCTCACCGTAAAATCATTGCAAACGATAGGAGCCCTATGAAACCTGATTACAAACTGGTGGCAAAAGCCAAATATATCCACATGACCGCAGACCTTGCCAGCGAACTGTGGCACGAGGTCTACAAACGCTATTATCCTGCAAAGCAGCTGGATGCCATCGTGGACGAGCTGCAGAGCGCAGATGCCATTGAAGAGGACATCGACAACGAGGTAAACTATTTCCTCGTTTTTCTGGGCGATAAGCTCATCGGCTACTTTGCCTGGAAGATGGAGAACACCGCCCTTCATCTGCTTCACCTCTACCTCAAGCCCGAGTACCGGGGTAAGGCTTTGGGCCGGGACATTGTGGCCACCTGCGAGCGGCTGGCCCGGGGCGAAGGCCGGGGCCGGGTGTACTGCGAGGTGCACAACAAAGCCCTGCCGGTGATGCAGTTCTTCAAGGCCCGGGGCTACCGTCCTCTGCGCCCCGGCGAGAACACCGCCGCCGGCATCGAGCTGCCTCAGACCATTTTCGAGCGGATGCTTTAAAATTTCCCATTGCAATTTTCTCCCGGATGTACTACACTTGTGTAGTGTATTGAAGTGCCCCTTTCCGGGCCGCACCACCAACAACGGGAGGAACGCTTATGGCTAAAGACCACCCGACCGGAGAATCCGGTCTGTATGCTGCGCTTCTGGAGCTGAAGACCCCGGAAGAGTGCTACCGTTTCCTGCAGGACGTTTGCAGCTACGCCGAACTCAGCGCAATGGAGCAGCGGTACAACATCGCCGAGAAGCTGGTCCGCAAGCAGAGCTACACCAGCATCATGGGCAACATCGGCGCATCCAGTGCCATCATCAGCCGGGTCAGCCGGGTCATCAGCCGGGACGACAGCGTTCTCCGCCGCATCCTTGAGGAGCAGGAATCTGCCCCGGAGCATGAGACCGAATCATCCCTTTAAATCGTCATCCGCACACTGCGGGGCCGGGTACTCCCCGCCTCGCAGTGTTTTTTTCTGAGTATCAGGAGGTAATTGAAGATGAGCAAAGCAGTTGTATTTTTCGCCGACGGCACCGAAGAATGTGAGGCCCTGCTGGTGGTAGACCTGCTCCGCCGGGCAAAAGTGGAGGTCATCGTTGCGTCCGCCATGGGCCGCAGAGAGGTGGTCAGCAGCCACGGCATCCACCTGACCACCGATGCCGTGGCCGAGGATGTGGATTACTCCGATGTGGACATGGTGGTTCTGCCGGGCGGCATCCCAGGCACCCCCAATCTGGCCGAAAACAAGACTGTCACCGACACCTGCGTTTCCTTTGCCAAGGCCGGCAAAAAGGTGGCCGCCATCTGCGCCGCCCCCAGCGTGCTGGCCTCGCTGGGCCTGCTGGAGGGAAAAAATGCCACCGCCCATGCTGCCTTTCAGGATAAGCTGACCGGTGCTGTCGTCCACGATGAAGAAGTCGTGGTCGATGGCAATATCACCACCAGCTACGGCCTTGGCGGTGCCATCCCCTTTGGTCTGGAACTGGTCCGTCAGCTGGCCGGCTCCGCTGAAGCCGACCGCATCCAGAACGCCATTGCCTATCGGCACTGAGAAACGGAGGCACCCATGCGCTTTATCACCTGCCGTCTGCCGGACGGCGCAGAAGATCCGGCCATTTTATCTGAGGATGGTCGGCAGGTCTGGCCGCTGAGCTGGCTGGGCCTGTCCTACGAGACGCTGAGCGACGCCATACCCTTTCTGACCCCGCAGGTGCGGGCCGGGCTGCGCCTTGCCATCTCGGGCATCCCCGCCCTGCCGGTGGAAGCCGTCACCCTCGAGAGCCCCATCCCCGCCCCGGCGCAGGATGTGGTCTGTCTGGGCATCAACTATATGGCTCACTCGGATGAGGCCGAAAAATACTCCGCCGATGCCTTTGCCACCAAGCACCAGGATGCCATTTACTTTTCCAAGCGGGTCACCCGGGCTGTGCCGGACGGTGGCTTCATCGAGGCCCATACCGACCTTGTGAAAAAGCTGGACTACGAATGTGAGCTGGCCGTGGTGCTGGGAAAGGATGCCAAAAATGTGCCCGCCGGGCAGACCCGGGACTATGTGTTCGGATACACCATCCTCAACGATGTGTCCGCCCGTGATGTACAGACCGCCCATAAACAGTGGTATTTCGGCAAGAGTCTGGACGGCTTTACCCCCATGGGCCCCTGCATCGTCACCGCCGACGAGTTTTCCGACTACCCGCCCAAGCTGGGCATCCGCAGCTTCGTCAACGGCGAAAAGCGGCAGGATTCCAACACCAGCCTGCAAATTTTTGACATTGACCATGTGATCTCCGAGCTCTCGCAGGGGATGACTCTCCGGGCCGGGACCATCATCGCCACCGGCACCCCCGCCGGTGTGGGGATGGGGATGGACCCTCCCTGTTTCCTCGTTCCCGGCGATGAAGTGCGATGCGAGATCGACGGCATTGGCAGTCTGACCAACAAAGTTCACGAATAAGCAGAGCAAAAGAGCCCGGCAGCTGCCGGGCTCTTTCTGCGCTGGTACGTTTTAAATCTTCTTAACGGTCAGTTCATGGGGGAAGTGATTCAGCACTTCGCAGCCGGTCTCGGTGACAAGGACAAGGTCCTCGATGCGGACACCGAACTTGCCCGGCAGATAGATGCCCGGCTCGATGGAGAAGCACATGCCGGGCTTGACGACATTCTGGTTCACAGCCGACACATCCCCGGCTTCGTGGTCCTCTAGACCGATGAAGTGGCCCAGACGATGGTTGAAGTAGGGGCCGTAGCCGCCTGCGGTGATGATATCCCGGGCTGCGGCATCAATGTCGCAGAGCTTCACACCCGGTTTGACCAGAGCTTCGGCCGCAGCCTGTGCCTGCCGCACCAGCTCATAGACCTTCCGCTCCTCCTCGGTGGGTTCTGCGGTGAAGAAGGTGCGGGTCATATCGGAAGCGTAGTCCTGATACACGCCGCCCACGTCAATGAGGACGCACTGACCGGCTTCCAGTCTGGTATCGTCGTTGCCGTGGTGAGGGTCGGCGGCATGAGCCCCAAAGCCGCAGATGGGCTCAAAGCTCACGTTAGAGCAGCCATGGGCCGCATAGATGCCCTTGATGGCCTCTGCCATCTCCTTTTCGGTAATGCCGGGACGGATGAGCTGGGCAAACTCGGCCATGCAGTCGTCGTTGACCTTGGAGGAAGCCCGCATGGCCTCCTGTTCCGCTGCATCCTTGACGGCCCGGGCATCATCGCAGGCGGCGGAAGCATCTTTATAAGAGGGTGCAGCGTTCAGCTCCATCAGCCGCAGCAGGAACCGGGCGGGCCAGTTCTTATCAATGCCCAAGGGCTTATCCCTCTCCAGCCAGGGCAGGAGCTTTGCCGGGGCATCTTCCCCATCCATGTAATTCTCCACCGGCAGGCCCGCATCTGGGGTGCCGAAGAGGGCATTGACGAACATCCGGTGCCCGCCGTCGGCCCGCAGCAGCAAAGCAAGCATCCGCTCGCCGGGGTGGAAAATGCGCACGCCAGTCAGGTAAAAGAGGGTAGGCGGGTCACTGACGATGGTCTGGGTCAGACCCATTGCCTTGAGGTTTTCGATCACCCGGGCGATCCGTTTTTCATGAAGTTCGGTCATAGAGCACATTCCTTTCTGTATTTTTATCATTGCAATTTACGAATTGTTTGAGAATCGAGTCCATCTGTCAGCTCGTTCACAAATAATTCATATTAAATTCATATACCGTCTATTTTTGTTCGGTATATGTATGGCAACACAAGCGCAGCGGGTGCTGCATCCACATTCCAAGTATAGCACCCGAGGATATTCATGGTCAATGCCGCAGCCCTTTGGGACGGCGACAGAGGAAAGGAACAGATCGTTATGAAAATTGGTTTTTGGGAAATCGTGATGATCGTCATCGTTGCGTTCGTCTTTATCGGCCCGGACCAGCTGCCCGTCTATGCCAAGAAGCTTGGCAAGATGCTCCGTGAGCTCAAAAAGTACACCGGTGCAGCCTCTGAGGAGATCCAGAAGAACGTCGTTGAGCCGCTGAACGAGATCCAGGCCCCCCTCAAGGAAGCCGTTGCTCCCCTGACGGACATCAAGAAGGACATCGACAACAGCGTGAAGGACGTCACCAAGAGCTTTACCGGCATCGGCAAGACCAGCAAGGAAGAAGCTGCCAAGGCTGAAGCCGAGGAGGAAGTGACCGAGCTGGAGGAAGACGCTGTGGAAGAGCTGCCTGAGCAGGACGCTCCCGCCGCCGACACCGCCCCTGCGGAAACGGCTTCCACCGAAACTGCCGCATCGGCTAAGGCTCCGGCTGAGACCATCGAAACTCCGGCTGCACCCGCAGAAGCCGCCCCTGCCGCCAAAGCCGCGGAGGAGGCTGCTCCCGCCGAGGAAGCCAAGGTCTGACCCATTCAAATGCACCCGCAGATGCGGTTGTAGGATACATTTTAATTCAGGATCACACCCGCAGATGCGGGACAAATGCAAAAGGAGATTTTTATTATGCGTATTGGTACTAACGAGCTGCTTATCATTCTGGTCGTTGTTCTGCTGATCTTTGGACCCAAGAACCTGCCGAAGCTGGGCAAGATGTTTGGCAAGACCATGAGCAACTTCAAGAAGGGCATGGACGAGACCGAGGATGACGACGATTCTTCCGACAAGAAGGAAGAGAAGAAAGACGAGAAGAAGGACGACGAGGAGTAACTGTGGCTACAAACGTTAAGCGCAAAAAGAAAGCCGAAGTCATGTCGGATGACGGCAGCATGACGCTGACCGGCCATCTGAAGGAACTGCGGAACAGGCTGATCATCTGCGCGGTGGTGTTTGTTGTCGCCGTGGTCGTCACCTTGACTCGTGCTGACTGGTTCATCGATCTGCTGACTGATATGGGACAGGGTTATTATACCTTTGTCTCCATCGCCCCGCAGGAAAAACTGATGCAGTATTTCCGGGTCTCCCTGCTGGCATCTTTTGTCGTTACGGTGCCGGTAGCCCTGTATCAGATCTATGCCTTCGCAAAGCCCGGCCTGAAAAAGAGTGAGACCTTCTTTTTAAAGCTGGTCATCCTGCTGGGCCTTGCACTGTTCTGTATCGGCGTGCTCTTCGCCTACAAGCTGATGATGCCTTTTATGCTCCGGTTCCTGAGCACCGGCATTGAGGGCGCAGAGTACATCCAGACCACCACCAGTATCGAGAGCTACGTCAACCTCTGTCTGACCATGTTCACGATCTTCGGCTGTGTGTTTGAGATGCCTTTGATCACCATCATTCTGTCCAAGATGGGCATCATCTACCCCGAACTGTTGAAGAAAGGCCGGGGCATTGCCATCGTCCTGATCTTCTTCATTGCCGCCGTGGTCACCCCGCCCGACATCGTGTCTCAGTGCATGGTGGCAGGCCCCATGGTGCTGCTGTACTTTGTCAGCACCTTCCTGAGCGGCATCTTCTACAAGCCTCGCTCTGCAGATGACGACGAAGAAGAGGAAGAAGAAGACGACTCCGATGAGGAGTAAGCTCTTTTCTCTGTTCTGACGGTTTTCGGCTCCCCCGTAAGGGGGAGTCTTTTTTGTGCGCAGCTGCCAAAAACAGGTGCAGATTTTCGTTCTTTTGCATAAATCCGCTTGTATCCTCTGCTCTTTTGCGCCGGAGTATGTTATACTGTTGTCAAAGCAAAACCGGCGGAGATCCGCCGCGAAGAAGGGGTAAATGAATATGAAACAGTATGCATTCGGCGTCGATCTGGGCGGCACCACCGCAAAGATCGGCCTGTTCACCACCACCGGCGATCTGCTGGAAAAATGGGAAGTCCCCACCGATACCTCCAACGCCGGTGAGCATATCATGGAGAACCTCGCCGCCGCCGTCAAGGCCAAGATGACCGAAAAGGGCTTTACCAACGATGACGTGGAAGGCGTGGGCGTCGGCGTGCCCGGCCCTGTGCTGAATTCCAGCATCGTTCCCATCATCTGCGCCAACCTCGGCGGCTGGGGCAAGCACAACGTCTCGGAGGAGATGGGTGCCATGCTGGACGGCATGAAAGTTCTGGTGGGCAACGATGCCAACGTAGCGGCTCTGGGCGAGATCTGGATGGGTGCCGCCAAGGGCTGCCGCAATGCCGTCATGGTCACGCTGGGCACCGGCGTGGGCGGCGGTGTCATCGTCAACGGCAAGGTCATTGACGGCGTGCACGGCGCAGGCGGCGAGATTGGCCACATCACCGTCAACCGCCATGAGACAGCCACCTGCGGCTGCGGCAAGCACGGCTGTCTGGAGCAGTATTCCAGTGCCACCGGTGTGGTCCGCTGCATGAAGAAGCTGCTGGATGAGAACCCCGACACCCCCTGCACTCTGCGGGGCACCGACTTTGCCGCCAAGGACGTTTTTGATGCTGCCCGCAAGGGCGACGCACTGGCCGCTCAGGAAGTGACCGAAATGGCTGATATTCTGGGCATGGCTCTGGCCAGCATTGCCGCCACCACTGACCCCGAGATGTTCATGATCGGAGGCGGCGTAGCCCGGGCCGGCGATGTCCTCTTTGCCCCCCTGAACGAGTCCTACCGCAAGTATGCCTTCCGCTCCTGCCGTGAGACCCCCATCAAGCAGGCGACCCTTGGCAACGATGCCGGTATGTACGGTGCCGTGCGTCTGATCGTGGGAGAGTAAGTCTCCAATTTTCCACAAACAAAAGCGAAGCCGTTGAAAACTCAGCGGCTTCGCTTTTTTGCAATATTCGGTTTTACAGGGTATCTTCGCCGGGAAGCTGATTCCACAGGCGGTAATACACCCCCTGCTTTGCCAGCAGCTCGTCGTGGGTGCCCGATTCCACAATACCCTCCGAGCCGAGGACGAGGATGCGGTCATAGTTCTTGATGGTGGTCAGGCGGTGGGCAATGGTCAGGGTGGTGCGGCCATGGGCCAGCTTTTCCAGACTCTGCCCCACCAGAATTTCGCTCTCATTGTCCAGCGCACTGGTGGCTTCGTCCAGGATCAGGATGGGAGGATTCTTCAGGAACACCCGGGCGATGGCGATGCGTTGCTTCTGTCCGCCCGAGAGCTTGACCCCCCGCTCGCCCACATAGGTATCAAAGCCGTTCCTGAGGGCCAGAATGAACCGTTCTGCGCCCGCCAGACGGGCTGCTTCGATGATCTCTTCCCGAGTGGCTCCGGGCTTGCCGTAGGCGATGTTCTCCGCCACCGTGCCGCTGAACAGATACACGTCCTGCTGCACGATGCCGATCTCATGGCGGAGGCTCTTCAGGGTGACGTGCTGGATATCCTGCCCATCCACCAGAATCTTTCCGCTGGTCACATCGTAGAACCGGGGGATCAGGCTGCACAGGGTAGTCTTGCCGCCGCCGGAGGGGCCCACGAGGGCCAGCCGCTCCCCGGCCTTGATGTCAAGGCTGACGTGGTGGAGCACCTTGTTGTGGTCGTCCGGGTACTCGAAGCTGACATCCTCGAACCGGATGGCACCGGGGCCGGGCCGGAGAGCTTCAGCATCCGGAGCATCATGGATGGCGATGGGGGTGTCCATGATCTCGGCAAAGCGTTCGATGCCGGTCATACCCCGCTGGAACTGCTCAGCAAACTCCACGATGCGGCGGATGGTGGCAATCAGCGTGGTGACGTACAGGATATAGGCCACCAGATCGCCGGCACTGATCTTGCCGTACACCAGCGAAAGACCGCCCGCCAGAATGACTACCAGATACATCAGACCGTCAAACAGCCGGGTGGAGGTGTTGAAGGCCGCCATGGCATAGTAGCCAAGAGTCTTGATCTTTTCAAACTCCCGGTTGCCTTGCTCAAATTTTTCCCGCTCCTGATCTTCGGCCGCAAAAGCCTTGACTACCCCCTGCCCCAGCAGGCTGTCCTCAATGGTAGCGTTCAGCTCACCGATCTGGACACGCTGCTGCCGGAATCGGGCCCGGAGCTTCTGGTTCAGCTTGACCGACACCACACCCATCAAGGGCACGCAGGCAAACACCGCCAATGTCAAGGGCACACTGGCCTGACAAAGGATGATGAAAGATGCCAGAATCTTAATGCCCGCAATGAAGAACTCCTCCGGGCAGTGGTGGGCAAACTCGGTCACATCAAACAGGTCGTTGGTGATGCGGCCCATGATGGTGCCCACTTTAGTATTATTGTAATAGGTGTGATCCAGCTGAAGCAGATGGTCAAAGGCGTCCTTCCGCATATCGGTCTCGATGTGCACGCCCATGATATGGCCGATGCCGGACATAAAATACTGCGCTGCGCCGTCAATGATCCGGAGGATAAAATAGATCGCCGCCAGCTTGAGGACGACGCCCGCCGTCAGGGTGATGCCCACGCCCATGGCAGAGTTTGTAATGGTGCTCATGATCCTGGGCAGGACGATATCGCAAAGGGTGGTCAACGCTGCACAGAACAGGTCCAGAAACAGGGTCTTTTTATACTTTGCCAGATAGGGCAGAAACCGCCGGATCAGTGCGCCGCTGCTGGTGTGGCGGGCCGCCGGGTCATTGACTTTTTGTGTCGGCATGATTACTCCTTATTTTTTCCATAATCCCGTTCGCCGTAGATGGCGGTGCCGATCCGGACGAGGGTGGCTCCCTCCCGGATGGCGTTCTCGAAATCGCCGCTCATTCCCATGGAAAGGGTCTCCATGGACACATTGGCATAGCCCCGCTCTCCGGCCTGCACAAAGAGCTTGTGCACTGCTGCAAGGTAGGCCCGGTTCTGGGCGTCGTCATCGTTCACCGGGGGAATGGCCATAAGGCCCTTGACCCGGATGTGCTCCTGCGCCGCCGCCGCATCCAGCAGCGGCCAGAGCTGCTGGGGCGAGACGCCGGATTTGCTCTCTTCCCCGCCGATGTTCACTTCCAGCAGGATGTTCTGAACGATGCCTGCCTTAGCGGCTTCCTTCTCGATGGCGGCAAGCAGATGCTCGCTGTCCACGCTCTGGATCAGGCTGGCCCGGCCCAGAACCTTTTTGATCTTATTGGTCTGCAGGTGCCCGATGAAGTGGCTGGGCTTGCCGCAGTAGGCCCCGGCATCAAAGTTTGCGCAAAGCTCCTGCACATGGTTCTCGCCAAATACATCAATGGGCAACGCTGCACTGGCCGCAACGGTCTGGGCCGTGCGGGTCTTGCAGGCGGCACAGAGCTGCACTTCGGCGGGGTCCCGGCCCGCTTCCCGGGCTGCAGCTGCCATCTTTTCCCGAATCTCTTCTACAGCCTGCCGCATTTCTTCCTGTGTCTTTTCTGCCATCCTGCTCAATCCTCCTCGGTATATTTTGCACGCTCACCGCCGATCAGTTTGGGACGGGTGCGGGCGCAGAGAATATTTGCTTCGCCGATCCTGTTCAGGCTCAGCCGCACCGGCACCGCTACCCGGCGCAGGTGCATCCCGATGAGGGTGCCGCCGATGTCAATGCCCGCATGGGCCCGAATTTCTTCCACAGCAATGGGGTCCTCAAAGTTCTTCCAGCAGGTGGTGGCCCAGCTTCCGCCTGCATGGGGTCGGGGCACCACGCAGACTTCCTCCCAGCCGTAGGCCCGGGCGGCTTCCCGCTCGATGATGATGGCACGGTTCAGATGCTCACAGCACTGTGCCGCCAGCCAGATGCCCTGCTGCGCCAGCACCGGGGCAATGCCCGCATAGACGGCCTGTGCCGCCTCAAGGCTGCTGTCCTTGCCGATGTGCCCGCCCACGATCTCGCTGGACGAACAGCCCACCACAAAAACATCGCCTTTGTGCAGTTTTGCCTCAGCCAGCAGCTCCGTCACGGCCCGCCGTGCCTGCTGCTCGATCTCATTCCGGAATTCTTCTGTCATGTCAAACACCCCTTTTTCCCATGCTTGTGTTTTATCGGTCAGACCCGGGCCAGACGCAGCTGCGCCGTCTCCGGCCCGCTCAGATACACTTTGCTGCCTGCCGGGCAGACTGCTGCCGTGCTCCCCAGCTTTTCGCCGCTGAACGCTCCCAGCAGTGCACCATCCGGGCTGTACCTCTGTACGGCACAGTCCCCGGCAGAAAGGCGGAACAGCCCTTCCTGCATATTCTGGCTCAGCCGGAGAGCCGCCCCCCGCAGCAGGGTGCCGTCGGCATGGTCTTCCAGCCAGCTGCACCGGGCCCAGCGGAAGCCGATGTACACCTCGCCTTCCTCGTCCACGGCCAACGCCCCGGGATAGCCCGACAAGGCCTTTGCGAAGACCCCGCAGTTCTTGCCGCCCGCCGTCAGTTCCCGGCTGTCCGGCGAGACTGCCCAGACACAGCGGCTGCCGAGGTCGGAGATGTACAGGATCTCCCCCGCCGGCGAGAGGGCCAGCCCGGCCGCTCCCGCCACGCCGCCCATTACCCGCTCCACCGAGCGGGCTGCGGGGTCATAGACATAGATGCTTCCAGTGGCCGTGTGAGCCAGCAGCTCGGTGCGGAGAGCCGCTTCCAGCCCGTTCTTTGCGCTGGTCTGGGCGGATTCGGCAAAATAGACCCGGTCATCGGGGCCCACGGACACAGCCGAAAGGCTGGTCAGAGCCCGTCCGTCGATCTGCGTCACCACCTGTTCCAGTGTGGCCCCCCAGCCGTCATGACCGGCCCGGCAGAGAGCACCGCCCTCCGCCGTCAGCACCGTGAGCCAAAGGTCTCCTTCCGAGTCAAAGTCAAAACCGGTGATCTCTCCCTCGGCGGTCAGCAGCACATTCAGGCCGCTGCCATCCTCCCGCATCCGGAGCAGTGCGCTCTCGGTTTTCTTTTTGTTCCCCGCCGCCCGGGCCGACAGGTAAAGCCAGTCCTCTTTCCGGCGGATACAGGTCACATTCTCATAGCCGGAAAGGGCCAGACCCTCTTCGGTGGGTTCTCCGGCCTGCACGGCGGCGGGAGTTTCCGGGGCGGTGTACACCCGGGGTGCGGCCTCGATGGGCCGGAAGAACAGCGCATACACCAGCCCGATGAGGGCTGCTCCGGCAAAGATACGGCCCGTCACCTGAAAGCGGTGGAGCAGGTACTCCCGCTCTGCAATGGCCTGCGCCTGCATCTGGGCTTTCCGGCGGGAAGCAGCAGCACTGGTGCGCTGGGCCCGGCGCATCCATCGGTCCACCCAGAGAGCGATATTAGGCCCTACCGTCACCGATGCAATGAGCAGAATAAGAAAAAATTCAACAAGTCCGATCCGCATGAGCAAAATTCCTTTGTTGTGATAAAAATCAGAGCTTCCATTGATTTTGTAGTATAGCACACTTCTAAGGAATCCTGCAAGCTTGGCAGGCCGGGAACCGCCACGCCTCCCTGCCTGCACTCTGCATTGTTTCTTTGCCGGAATCTGTGGTATACTATGGGGGAATCCTTTTTTCCAAAGGATTCACTTAAAATTCACAGAAATTTCCAATTGTATGGTTAAGATATGCTTGAGAAACTGAGTTCTTACGCAAGGAGGGCGGCCTTATGGCAAAAATTCTGATCGTTGACGATGAGCCCCGGATCCGGGAATTGATCCGGGAGCATTTACAATATGCAGGCTTTGTATGTGAAGAGGCCGGTGACGGCTCCGCAGCCCTTTCGCTGCTGAGCGGCGGCGGCTATGATCTGGTGATCCTTGACGTCATGATGCCCTTTATGGACGGCATGACCTGCCTGCGGGAGATGCGCTCCCGCCACATCACCACCCCGGTGATCATCCTGACAGCCCGAGGCGAGGAGTACGATAAGCTGGCGGGCCTTGAGGGCGGTGCCGACGACTATGTGGTCAAGCCCTTCTCTCCCCGGGAGCTGGTGGCCCGGGTGCGTGCCGTGCTCAACCGCACCATGCCCCGCACCGAGAACGCCACCGGGGCCATGGTGTTCGGCGAGCTGACCATCGATACGGCCAGCCACACCGTGCGGGTCAGCGGCGAGGAAGTCAGCCTGACACCCAAGGAGTTTGACCTGCTGGTCTTTCTGGCTTCCAACAAGGGCATTGCCCTCAGCCGGGAAAAGATCCTGCAAAAAGTGTGGAACTACGACTATTTTGGCGAGGACCGCACGGTGGACACCCATGTAAAGATGCTGCGGGGCCATCTGGGCAAATGCCGCAGCTATATTGCAACTGTGTGGGGCATCGGCTACAAGTTCGATCCCGACGCAGCACAGTAAACGGAGGCGGTGCGCCTCATGCGGCAGCCAAAAAAGACCCGCCGGGCCATCGGCATCCGGGGACAGCTGATGTGGTTTCTCTGCTTCATCTGCCTGCTTCTGCTGGGGCTGTTCTGGTTTTTGAGCACCCAGCTGCTGGAGCCGCTGTACATCAAACATATCCAGCGGCAGTTGACTACGGAGGCCGAGTGGATCGTCAGTGAGATGGACAACGCCATTGCCAATGGCGACACCCTGTCCTATTGGGCCTTTGGGGGCGTCAAGGTCACCGACGACCAGTTCTTCAACCAGCTTTCCAACAAGCTGTACGAAAACAACACCCTCAGCAGCTTCTGCGTGGATATCTCCGATTCCACCCTTCGCACCATCAAAAAATTTGAGAATCTGACCTTCTGCAACCTCCACGAGACGGCCCTGCCCGACCCGGAGGACGAGGATGTAAAATACTACACCGCCCGCACCATCCGGCAGTACTGCCGCCAGACCGGCGGCTTTGTGCAGACCCTTGACCCGCCCACTCCCTCCGGCTCAAAACAGCTGGTGGTGGGCCGGATGACCGCCGATGGGGCCTATACCGTACTGGTTACCACCAGCCTGATGCACGTCTCGGAGGCCGGCGAGGTCATGAGCACCGTGCTGCCGCTGGCGGCGGCGTTGATCTTTGCCTTCTCCATGTCGGCGGCGTGGCTGTTCAGCGAGTGGTTCACCAAGCCCCTGCGGCAGCTCTCGGGAGCCGCCCGGCAGGTGGCGCAGGGCGATTACGCCGTCCACGTTGAGACCAACCGCAGCGACGAGCTGGGCACTCTGGCGCAGGACTTCAACCACATGGCACAGGAGGTGCAGCACGCCGCCCAGATGCAGCGTGACCTGCTGGCCAACGTCTCCCACGACCTGCGCACCCCCCTGACCCTCATCAAGGGCTACGCCGAGACGGTGCGGGATATCACCGGTGATGACAAGGTCCACCGGGACGAGCAGATGAACATCATCGTGGACGAGGCCGACCGGCTGACCGCCCTTGTTTCCAGCGTCATGGAACTGAGCAAGGTGACCAGCGGTGCCGAGAAATGTGAGCGGGTCCACTTTGACATGGGCCAGCTCTGCGACGAAGTCAGCGAGCGTTATGAGGCCCTCTGCGCCCAGAACGGCTGGGAGCTGCGGCTGGAAATTCCTGACGAGGAGCTTCCGGTCTACGCCGACCCCAACATGATGCAGCGGGCCCTTCACAACCTGCTGGGCAACGCCATGCATCACATCGGCGAGGATGGGCTGTTTTTCCTGCGGGCCTTCCGCTGTGACGAGGGCATCCGGGTGGAGGTGGCCGACCACGGCCCCGGCATTGCCGCCGAGGACCTGCCCTATATCTTTGACCGGTACTACCGCTCCCGCTCCGATGCCGGCAAACAGGGCACCGGCCTTGGGCTGTCCATCACCAAGGCCATCTTCCAGCAGCACGGGTTCCGCTTTGGTGTCCAGAGCACCCTTGGTCAGGGCACGACCTTCTGGTTTATCATGACTGAGGATGACGGAAAGAAATCCAGCTGAAAGCAGCTTATTATCGTTAAAATTGGATTGTTTCTTGACAAAATCCGCCGCATATACTATAATCAAAATACAAAGAGCACTGTGCCTGCAAACGGCTCAGCCTCTTACCCTAAATGTCAAAAAAGATTTGACTGCTTAGTTTGTGAGACTGTGGGCGGTCATTTCTTTTTTCCATTTTTATCCTGACGATCTGCGATTTTCCAAGCGATATCAAAGGCAACACCCGCTCCTCTGACGAATGTCAAGGGAGCGGGTGTTGTTGTAAAATGTCATTTTTTATGATAAACTAAAAATGCCGCCAATGGCGGCAGGTGCTGGCCACAAAGGCAGGCGGCGTCCCTTACCGGCTACAAAGTACCCGGATGGGGCGAATTTGATCTTGATCGTTTGCTCCCCGGATGCTCACGAGCGGAAAGGGGGTGACGATTCATGACGTTTGAAGAAGTTGCGATCCTGCTCACGCTTCTCGGCGGAGCAATTTATGTGACCTTTCAGATTACATGGACTGTTTCTCATGACTCTCGCAGTCAGGATGAACGCAAGAAAAAATGACCGCCTCGAACGTCCAACCCGAGCGGTCATTTTCCTTGCGAATTTGATTCTTGGTAAGGGCTAAGCCGTTTGCGGGCCAGCACTTTTTCTATGCTCATTATATCCGCTCCTCTGACGAATGTCAAGGGAGCGGTTTTTTGTTTGTGGGAGTCGGTATTTCTTACGCTATATTCTTCTTTTTCAGCGTGCTTGCCCTCTCAGTCACGGCAACGCCGTGACTGAGAGGGCTATTCATTATTTTCCACAGTTATTTTCTTTCATTTTTGTCATTCTCACAAAAAGCGGTCAGCCCTCTTGACAACCATCATGGGGGGGGGGGTATAATTTTAA
>ERZ808246.1373-NODE-1373-length-17589-cov-5.948671_pt1 | contig 17589 bp, 16 predicted proteins | sample MGYA00521083_ERZ808246 | MGnify/ENA primary metagenome ERZ808246 (study PRJEB31516, sample SAMN03275577) | gut metagenome | biome: mammalia-associated habitat; material: feces | host: Papio cynocephalus | place: Kenya | collected 2012-07-07 ... | reverse complement strand
GCTAGACAAAACACTAAAATATCTCTGTCCGATTTTATGGGTATAGTTTAGCCGCACGCTAACAGCTAAGGGCTAACGGCTAACAGCTCAAGCGGCTCTGCCGCGCGCTAGCGGCTTTTATTAACGAGAATAATACAAAACGTGAATATTTGGTGAATATTAACAAAAACTATTGACAATCGGCTGTTTTGATGTTACTATTGACTTAGAAAAAGGGCAGAGCCGAAAGAAATGAAGGCTGGTAAAGGCAGCTGTTGTTAATGCCGAAAATCGAATCCGCCCTGAAAACGGACGAAGATTTTACAGTTTTTACAGTGCTTTATTCCCGGGTTTCATATTTTCGCTCTTTCCTTAAGAAAGGGATGTTTTTATGAACATTACAATCGTTGGCCGCAAATGTACCCCCCGCGAAGATTTTCGCAACCGTGCCGAAAAACGCCTTTCCAAAGTTGAAAAGCTCTTCGGTGAGGACGCCGCCGCAAAGGTAACGGCGACTGTTGAGAAAAACTCAAAGGTTGTGGAGGTGACAGTCACCAAAAGCGGTATGATTTTCCGTGCGGAGGAGCGCGCGGAGGATATGAACGATGCCCTTGACAAATGCGTTGACTCGCTAATAAGGCAAATAAGAAAGAACAAAACCCGTCTTGAAAAACGAATCAAATCGGGTGTGCTTGACGATTTTATCGCGCCGGAGCCTGTTGTTGAAGAAACAGAGTTTGACGTTGTGCGTGAAAAAACCGTTGCCGTTAAGCCGCAATCGCTTGACGAGGCGATTTTGCAGATGAATATGCTCGGGCACAGGTTCTATATGTTCTTAAATGCCGAAACTGGCAAGGTCAATGTTGTCTACAAACGCAATGAAGAGGGCTACGGCGTTTTAATTCCCGAAATTGACGGATAATTAATTTAATAAAAACCGCTTGATAAATATATTGCGCCGTCGGGTTTCCCGACGGCGCTTTGATGTGTTTTTTGACTTTGTGCCAATAATTTTGTTATTGCTGTTTTAATAATTCTCTTTCGGCTCTGCATTTTTTGCAAGGGCAACTATTCTTGAAGTGCCGAGCCTTTCGGCGCCGAGCGAAATGAATTTTTCTGCGTCGTCAAGCGACTTAATGCCGCCGGCGGCTTTCATTTTAACGTTTTTGCCGATGTGCTTTGAAAAAAGCTCAATATCGGCAAACGTTGCGCCCGCCGTGCTGAAACCCGTGGAGGTTTTTATAAAATCGGCGCCGGCCTCGGTTACAATTTCGCACATTTTAATCTTTTCGTCGTCCGTAAGAAGGCAGGTTTCTATGATGACCTTTAAAATTTTGTCGCCGCAGGCTTTTTTTACGGCTTTGATTTCGTTTAAAACGTCGTCATAGCGGCGGTCTTTTAACATACCTATATTTATAACCATATCAATTTCGTCGGCGCCGTTTTTAATTGCGTCCTCGGTTTCAAAAACCTTGACGGCGGTGGTGTTGTAGCCGTTTGGGAAGCCTATTACGGTGCAGATTTTCATTTTGCCGCCGCAGTAGTCCGCGCACGCCTTGACGTATGACGGGGGAATGCATACGCTTGCGGTATTAAAGCGCATGGCGTCGTCGCAAATTGCCTTGATGTCGCCTAAAGTTGCTTCGGGTTTTAAAAGAGTGTGGTCAACATATGTCAATATCTGAGAAAGCTCCATAAAAACAGTCCTTTATTATAATATCGCGCATTTCGGCGCAAGGGTATTATAGCATTTTTATCTAAAAAGGTAAATAGTATTGATAAAATATCATACTATTTTGTGATTGAATTAATTAATTATATATGGTATCATTTATAAGACTGTATATACATTTTTTTGTAAGGTGATAGTTTAATGAATTTACTTGTAATGTTCGGCGGCTGCTCAAGCGAGTATGAGGTTTCGCTTCAGTCTGCGGCGTCGGTTTTAAGAAATATTCCCGAAAAATATAACGTTATAAAGCTCGGCATAACAAAAGACGGCAGATGGTTCTTTTACGACGGCGACACAGAGTCCGTCGAAGACGGCTCGTGGTGCGAAAAAAACGTTACACCCGCCGTGCTTTCACCCGACAGAGCCGACAAAGCGCTTATTGTTTTAAAAGACGGCAAATATGAAAAAATTCACATTGACGTTGTTTTCCCCGTGCTTCACGGCAAAAACGGCGAGGACGGAACCGTTCAGGGCATTTTTGAGCTTGCGGGCATTCCGTATGTCGGCTGCGGCGTTGCGGCTTCTTCAATGTGTATGGACAAAGCCGTTACAAACACCATGTGCGACATTGCGGGTATTCCCCAGGCAAAATGGGCGGCTTTTTCGGAGTATGAATATAAAAACGGCAGAGTTGACCTTTCTTCGATAATTAAAAAGCTTTCGTTCCCGATATTTGTAAAGCCCGCAAACGCAGGCTCCTCTGTCGGAATTACAAAGGCGGGAAACGAAGAAGAGCTTAAAAAAGCGTTGGAGCTTGCATTTTTAAACGACAAAAAAGCGGTGCTTGAAGAAACCGTTGTCGGCAGAGAGCTTGAATGCGCCGTTATGGGCAACGACGAGCCAGTGGCTTCGTGCGTGGGTGAAATTTTGCCCGAGGCCGAGTTTTACGACTATGACGCAAAATATATAGACGGCACAACAAAGCTTGCAATACCCGCGCCCCTTACAAAAGAAGAGGAAGAAAAAATCAGAACTACCGCAATAAAAGCCTACAGAACAATGGGCTGCACGGGCCTTTCACGGGTCGATTTCTTTATGAAGCCCGACGGCACCGTGTGCATTAACGAGCTTAACACACTTCCCGGGTTTACTTCAATCAGTATGTATTCAAAGCTCTTTATGAAAAGCGGTATAAGCTACGGCGAGCTTGTTGACAGGCTCATAGGATTTGCTTTGGAGAGAAAATGAAAAACAACGTTGTAATAAAACTGCTCACAACGCAGATTTATGAGGATGAACAGCCCGAAACGCTTGAATATATGACCGAGGGCAGGCTCGAAAAAACGCCCGACGGCATAAAGATTTTTTATGACGAGCCGAGCGGCGACCTCAAAGATGTGAAAAACGAAATAACCGTGAGTACGCCCGATTTTGTTACGCTTTCGCGCGAGGGCGAATATACGTCGGTGCTTTCAATTGAAAAGGGCAAACGTCACAACTGCCTTTACGACACGCCCTACGGCAGTTTTATGATGGGCGTTTTTGCAAGCGATGTTAACGCCTGTTTTTCCGAGCGCGACGGGCAGATAGATTTAAAATATACCGTTGACTGCAACACAAGCGTTGTTTCGGAAAATACGGTTAAAATAAGAGTCGAAAATATTTTATAAGGGTGAAAAGAATGTCTGAAACAATTTCGTCGGCAGAGGCTAAAATAGTCGAAGCCGTAAAAGCCGCCGTAAACGCAAATATTGCGGCGGGAACGTTTAGCAATGCAGAGCTTCCCGAATTTAAAATCGAAACTCCCGCCGACAAAAAGAACGGCGATTATTCGGCAAACGCGGCGTTTATGCTTTCAAGGGCGCTTCGTATGCCGCCGAGAAAAATTGCCGACGCAATAGTCGAAAAAATAGACCTTGACGGCGAATATTTTTCAAAGTGCGAGGCGGCGGGCGCGGGCTTTCTCAATTTCTTTTTAACGCCTGCGTTTTATGCCGACGCGCTTCTTGAAACCGACGCGCAGGGCGAAAGCTTCGGAAGGAGCACTTTCGGCGAAAACAAAAGAATAAACGTCGAATTTGTTTCGGCAAACCCCACGGGCCCCATGCATATGGGCAACGCGCGCGGCGGCGCTCTCGGCGACTGCCTTGCGGCGGTGCTTCAGTGGGCGGGCTATGACGTTTCAAGAGAGTTTTATATAAACGACGCGGGCAATCAGATTGACAAATTTGCGCTTTCGCTTGATATTCGTTACAAACAGCTTTGTTTAGGCGAAAATTCATGCGAGCTTCCCGAGGACAGCTATCACGGCGACGATATAAAAGAGCGCGCCGCAGAGTTTTATAAAGAATACGGCGACAGCTACATTGAAAAAAGCGAAGAGGAAAGAAGAAAAGCCCTTGTTGACTTTGCGCTTCCGAAAAATATCGCAACAATGAAAGCGGCTATGGCAAAATACAGAATCGACTATGACCTTTGGTTCAACGAATCCGTTCTTCATAACGACGGCGAGCTTAACGAGACTATAGAGCTTCTTAAGAAAAACGGCTGTACCTATGAAAAGGACGGCGCGCTTTGGTACAAAAACAAAGAGGTTCAGACGCGCATTTTAAAGCGCGAGGGCAAGTCTGACGAAGATATAGAAAAGCTTGAGCTTAAAGACGACGTGCTTATACGCCAAAACGGCAACCCCACATATTTTGCCGCAGATATAGCCTATCACCGCAACAAGCTAAAAAAACGCGGCTTTTATAAGGCAATCGACGTTTGGGGCGCAGACCATCACGGTCACATTGCGCGTATGAAAGGCGCTATGGAGGCTGTCGGAATCGACTCTTCAAGGCTTGACGTTGTTCTTATGCAGCTTGTAAATCTTATGAAAAACGGCGAAGCCGTAAGAATGTCAAAAAGAACGGGCAAGTCGGTAACGCTTGTTGACCTTCTTGACGAAGTGCCGATAGACGCTGTGCGTTTTCTTTTCAATATGCGCGAGGCGGGCAGTGCAATGGATTTTGACCTCGGTCTTGCGGTTGAGCAGTCGAGCCAGAACCCCGTTTATTACTGCCAATATGCGCACGCAAGAATTTGCAGTATTTTAAGAAAGCTCGAAAACGACGGCATAAGTCCGAGAACGCCCGAAAGAAGCGAGCTTATGAAGCTTTCGTCGGAAGAAGAAAAAGATCTTATTATGCACATTTCGTCGCTTCCCGGCACAATAATTCTTGCCGCAAAAACATATGACCCGGCAAAGATTACGCATTACGCGGTTGAGCTTGCCGCAAAATTCCACCGTTTTTATAACGCTCAGCGCGTTATGTGCGAGGACGAACAGCTTATGCAGGCGCGCATATTCCTTTGCAAATGCACAAAAACGGTTATGAAAAACGTGCTTTCAATGCTCAAAGTCAGCGCGCCCGAGTCAATGTGAATGTAAATTTTTTAAAACAACACGCAAAACCGTTGACAAAACGCGGCGGTGTGTGATATATTTTCTTTGGATAAATCTTTTTTAGGAGGCGAAAATTATGGCAGCTATTCTTGAGATTCTTGCAAACCTTTTTTCGGATGTAGACCTTGACGGAATTACAGAGACGATTGCAGGCTTCCTTACGGAGTATGACGTAAGCGCGGCTGTTGACACCATCGTTTCGTTCTTCGGCGGAATGTTCAAATAATTAATTAATCCGAATTAATAACGGCGCGGATTTTCCGCGCCGTTACTTTTAAATATTAAAAAAGGCGATTATTATGAAAAGAAAAAACAGAATGGGCGCTCTCATTATATTATTGCCGCTTTTTGCAGGCTGCTTTTTCGGCTGTACAAAAAAGCCTTCGGGAGACGAATCGACAACCGCCGCACCGACGGCACAGCAAAGCGATGTCTTTTTTGAAACGGAAGAGTTTTTTGAAACATTGCCGCCGACAACGGAAATAAAAAAAGAGCCTTCCACGGAAAAAACGGCGCCCTCACAAAGCGCCGCCCCAACCGAAAAAGAAACGGCGAAAGAAGAAAGCACCTCGTCAAAATACACAAGAACGGGCGAGTCTGTCTTTTCCGACGACCCCGACAACAAATATATTTCGGCTGTCGCTTCAAAATATAACCTTGACAAAAGCCTTCTTGCGGCGGTTTATACAATTCCCGACGCAGACGGCAATATGGTTATGGAGTTTGACGGAACAAAAGACGAAAACGGAAAGCTTATAAGGGATGAAAACACGCTAAAGGCAATTTATACGGTTGATAAAAGCCTTAATTCAAAGTGCGCGTCAAAAGACGCAAAGCTCAACGAGTATTCGTCAATCGAGTCGAAAACAATGTTTTTTACCGTTACAAAATATATTATCCCTAAATTTAAAAACGAGCTTTAAAAATAGCGCGGAGCTGTAAAACATTCTTACAGCTCCGCGGCTTTGGTTTATATATGATTTTTTATCAGTTGTACTTCGGAAGATAGTCGCCGTGGGCTTCTATAAGGTCGTCGCAAAGGTGAATTATTTCGTCAATCGAAAGCTCCGAAGAAGTGTGCGGGTCAAGCATTGCCGCCCTGTAGATGCACTCTTTTTTCTGCGTTACAGCCGCTTCTATTGTAAGAAGGTGAACGTTAATCATAAGGTTGTTCATTGCGGCAAGCGCGAGGGGCAGCGGCTCCTGGCGGCAGGGCTGAATGCCGTTTTTATTTACAAGGCAGGCGACTTCTACGCACGCGTCGTCGGGGAGGTTCGGAATAAGCCCGCGGTTTATTACGTTTCCGCCGATTTTATAGGGGTTGTCGGTCACTATCGCCTCCATAATATACGAGGCGTATTCTTTTGTTCTTTCGTGCGAAACCTTGTCGTGAATATAATTTTCTTTTTCGCCCTTCCAGCGTTCAATCTGTGCTATACAGCGCCTCGGATATTCGTCAAGCGGAATGTTGTATCTTTCGATAAGCTCCGGGTATTTTGATTTTATGAAAAAGTTGTTGTATTCGGCGTTGTGCTCGCTTGACTCTGTGCAGTAATAGCCGAAACGCCTGATGTATTCAAATCTTACAAGGTCGTTGCAGTCGGTTTTTCCGCTTTCGAGAATCGCCGCCGCGCGCTTTCTTATTTCGGGATAAAGGTCCTTGCCGTCGGCGTCGCAAAGCTCCAAAAGCCAGCCCATGTGGTTTATGCCGGCAATCGTTTCGCGAAGCGGCTCCGAGTGCTCTATTTCGAGCTTTTTAAGAAGGTCTCTTGAGCAGGTCTGAACCGAATGGCAAAGACCGACCGACTTAATGCCCGAATATCTTCCGAGCCAGCCTGCAAGCTGCGCCATGGGGTTTGTGTAGTTAAGGAAATATGCGTCGGGGCAGACCTCGTGCATATCGTCCGTGAAATCCTTTAAAACGGGAATTGTTCTGAGCGCTCTGAAAATGCCGCCTATGCCGTTTGAGTCGGCGATTGTCTGGCGAAGGCCGTATTTTTTGGGGACCTCAAAATCTATTATGGTGCAGGGGTCATAAAGCCCGACCTGAATGGCGTTCACGACAAAATCGGCGTTTCTTAACGCGTCTTTTCTTTCGGGCACGCCGAGATATTTTTTGACGGACGCCCTGTTTTCGTTGATGTTTCTGTTAAGAGCCGTTACCATAAGATACGATTCTTCAAGCCTTTCGCCGTCGATGTCGTAAAGCGCGATTTCGCACTCTCTCAAAGCCGGCGTAAGCATTATATCGCCCAAAACGTTTTTTGCGAATACGGTGCTGCCCGCACCCATAAATGTTACTTTCATTAAATAATCCTCCCGTGAAGTTTGCCGCAAAAAAAGTATATCATTTAAAAAGCCTTTGGGCAAGAATTTTCGGCGCTGTAAAAAACTCTTGTGAAAAACGCATAAATCAAAGCGGTACGAATTGTCGATAACAGCCAAACGCTTGATTGATGTGTTAAGACATTGTTTACAATAATGCGGAAGTGTTCACAGTTTTTTCCTTGACTAATTATATGCACGGGTGTAAAATACATAATTAATTCAGTATGTTCTGTATAAATACGGACGGGCTTTACCGCCCTTAAACGGAGGCACTTATGGAAAGTAACCTTATACAGGTAAGCGGACTTTCAAAATCATACGGCGACCATCTCGTGCTTGACGGGCTTACTTTTTCGCTCCCAGAGGGCGAAACTGTCGGTCTTTTCGGCCCGAACGGCTGTGGAAAAACAACGCTTTTAAAAATAATGTCGGGACTTATTCACGATTACAAGGGCAGCGTTCTTATTGACGGCAAAACCCCCGGTGAAGAAACAAAGGCGTTTTGCGCCTATCTTCCCGAACAGACCTTTGTTCACGATTGGATGAGAAATATCGACGCGGTTGACTATTTTGCCGACTTTTTCGGCGACTTTGACAAAAACAAGGCGCTTGAAATGATAAAGCGCTTCGGGCTTCCTTTGAAGCAAAAGTCAAAAACAATGTCAAAGGGTATGCAGGAAAAGCTCCTTTTGTCGCTTGTTATGTCGCGCAACGCGCGCCTTTATATGCTCGACGAGCCAATGGGCGGCGTTGACCCCGCAACAAGGCAGTCGATTCTTGATTTTATTATGGCGAACTATGCCGAAAAATCAACCGTCATTATGTCAACGCATTTAATAAACGACCTGCAATCAGTGTTTACTCACGCGCTGTTTATCGGCGGCGGCAAGGTGCTTTTAAACGAAAGCGTAGAGACTCTTACGGCGGGCGGCAAAACCATAGAAGATGTTTTCAAGGAGGTTTTCCGCAATGTTTGGTAAGCTTTTAAAAAATGACCTCAAAGCGCAGTGGCATTTTGTTTCGACAATATATCTTTGCGCGTTTATAGTTGCCGCCGTGGCAGAGGGTTTTGCTCTTTTTTCAAAAAAAGACATGGTTGTTGTGCTTTGCAGCCTTCTTGTAATACTCATTCTTGCGTTTACGAGCCTTGTAACGCTCATAACGGTTGCCGTTATGTTCTCAAACACGCTTTTCGGCAGGGCGGGCTATCTTACGCTTTCGCTCCCCGTAAAAACAGGTGCGCTTGTCCGTTCCAAAACGCTTTCGGGGCTTATTTGGATATTCGTTTCATACGGGCTTTTAATCGGCTCTATTTTCCTTTGCGTCAGCAGAATAAGGTCGGTTCTCGGTGAAGAAATAGCCGCATCTGCAGACACATTGCTTTCGCTTTTCGGAATCCCCTCGGTATTTTCGATTCTTGTGGCGCTCGTCGTTATGTGCATATCGTTTATCGCGGTAATTCTTCTTTCGGTTCAGTGCCTTTATCTTGCAATTTCGCTTTCGCACGTTTCACCGCTGTCAAAGCTCGGCAATTTCGGCGCTGTTATAATGTTCTTCCTTTTCCTCGGCGTTCTTCATTCGCTGACGGTAAAAATCGGCGGACTTTGGAATTTCGGCGTGGTAATAACCGACGCGGAGCTTTTGTTTACAAACGATATTTACAGCGCCGGCGGCGCGGCTTTAAAGGTCGGGCTTTTCGGCACGGTTTTAAGAGCGGCTGTCGGTATAGCGCTTCACTTCCCCATAACCTATATCATTAAAAACAAGGTAAATATCAAATAAATTTCCCCATCGAGAAAGGGTGTATATAATGGATAATTTGGCAGGATTTAAAAGAACCGACTATTGCGGCACGTTAAGAGACGCCGACATAGGCAGAGAGGTTGCGGTTTGCGGCTGGGCGGCAAAACAGCGCGACTTGGGTTCTCTTATATTCATTGACTTGCGCGACAGAACGGGCATTGTTCAGCTTGCTTTCGGCGACTCTACCCCCGAAGACGTGTTTAAAAAGGCGTTTTCTGTCAGAAGCGAGTTTGTTATCGCGGCAAAGGGCGTTGTGCGCGAGCGTTCTTCAAAAAACAGCGAAATTCCCACGGGCAACATCGAGGTTGAGGTAAGCGAGCTTCGCATACTCTCAAAGAGCGAAACGCCGCCGTTTGACATTGTTGAAAACTGCAGCACCTCGGAGCTTACAAGGCTCAAATACCGTTATCTTGACCTTCGCCGCCCCGACCTTCAGAAAAACATTCTTTTCCGCCACAAGGTTACAAAAATAGCGCGCGACTATTTTGACGAAAACGGCTTTATCGAAATAGAAACGCCCATGTTAATACGCTCCACCCCCGAGGGCGCAAGGGACTTTCTTGTTCCCAGCCGCCTTCACAACGGCAGCTTCTATGCGCTTCCGCAGTCGCCCCAGCTTTATAAACAGCTTTCGATGGTTGCTGGCTTTGACCGCTATATGCAAATTGCGCGCTGCTTCAGAGACGAGGATTTAAGAGCCGACAGACAGCCCGAATTTACACAGATAGACCTTGAAATGTCGTTTGTCGATATGGAGGACGTTCTTAAAGTAGGCGAGGGCTTTATCGCAAGAGTGTTTAAAGACGCTCTCGGAATAGATATAAAGCTTCCTTTAAGAAGGCTCACATATAAAGACGCCATGGAAAAATACGGCTCCGATAAGCCCGACCTTCGCTTCGGAATGGAAATTTTCGATTTGAGCGATATTGTGAAAGACTGCGGCTTCTCGGTATTTTCATCGGCAATCGCGGGCGGCGGCTCCGTTCGCGGAATAACCGCAAAAAATGCCGTTGGCACGTTTACAAGAAAAGAGCTTGACAAGCTTACCGAGCACGCAAAGGGCATCGGCGCAAAGGGCCTTGCGTGGATTCGTCTTACGGACGACGGCATTTCATCATCGTTTGCAAAGTTTATGAGCGAGGACGAAATGAAAGCGATTCTTGAAAGAGCGGGCGCCGAAAAGGGCGACGTTGTAATGATAATCGCAGATACAAAAAACAGCACCGTGCTTACAACTCTCGGCGCGCTTCGCTCGGAGTCGGGCAAGCGCCTCGGAATAATCGGCGACGGCTATGAGCTTTTGTGGATAGTCGAGTTCCCGTTCTTTGATTGGGACGAAGAAACAAAGACCTTCGTCGCAATGCATCACCCCTTTACCGCTCCGCTTGACGAGTGCCTGCCTTATCTTGAAACAGACAAGGCTTCTGTAAGAGCAAAGGCATATGACCTTGTTCTTAACGGAATCGAGCTTTCTTCCGGTTCAATCCGTATAACCGACCCCGAGCTTCAAAGCAGAATTTTCACTTTACTCGGACTTTCCGACGAAGAAGCCTACAGCAAATTCGGCTATCTGCTTGACGCGTTCAAGTTCGGTCCGCCCCCGCACGGCGGCATGGGCATAGGCCTTGACAGACTTGTAATGCAGCTTATTAAGGCCGACTCTCTTCGCGACGTTATTGCCTTCCCGAAGGTTCAGAATGCGTCCGAGCCTATGACCGAGTGCCCCGCCGCAGTTGACAAAGTTCAGCTTGACGACCTCGGAATTGAGCTTAAAGGCGAATAATCGGACGTTTTAGGCGGTAAATTTTCAAAAAATACTTGAAAAGAGCGCCGAATTAGTATAGAATTACAATGTTAGAATGTAAATTAAAATTTTCGGAGGATTATTTATGGTATCAGCAGGTGATTTCAGAAACGGAGTAACCTTTGAGATGGATGGGAAAGTATATTCCATCATTGAATTTCAGCATGTTAAACCCGGCAAGGGCGCGGCATTTGTCCGCACAAAAATCCGCGACGTTATAAACGGCAGCGTTGTTGAAAAAACTTTCAGCCCCACAGACAAGTTCCCCACGGCTTTCATTGAGAGAAAGGATATGGAATATTCTTACGAGGACGGCGGCCTTTACTACTTTATGGACCCCGAAACCTACGATATGGTTCCCGTTGACGCCCATAACCTCGGCGACAACTTCAAGTTCGTTAAAGAGAATATGGTCTGCAAAATTCTTTCTTACAAGGGCAGCGTTTTCGGTGTTGAGCCGCCCACGTTCGTAACTCTTACCGTTACAAAGACCGACCCCGGCTTTAAAGGCGACACCGCAACAAACGCAACAAAGCCCGCAACGCTTGAAACAGGCGCCGAAATCAAAGTTCCGCTTTTCATTGACGAGGGCGAAGCTATCAACATCGACACAAGAACAGGCGAATATCTTTCAAGAGCATAAGCTCTTTCGGATATAAACAAAGCGCCGCTTCGGCGGCTGCCCGAATTAAATTTAAGGAGGATATATCAATGACTCTTACAGAAAAGGTTGCTTACCTTAAAGGACTCGCAGAAGGTCTTGACCTTGACAAGGACGCAAAAGAAACAAAGCTTTTTGAAGCCGCTCTTGACGTTCTTGAAGAAATGGCTCTCACAATCAACGAGATTGACGAAGACCTTGCAGACGCCGAGGACTACATAGAAGAAGTTGACGAGGCTCTTTCGGACGTTGAAGAAGTTGTTTACGACCTTGACGACGACGATTGCTGCTGCTGCGACGATGACGAAACATACGAGGTTGAGTGCCCCTCTTGCGGCGAAAAGATTTATCTTGACGAAAGTATGTTTGACGAAGATTATATCGAGTGCCCCGCTTGCGGCGAGAAGCTTGAGCTTGACATCGACTATGACGATTGCGACGGCGACTGCGACTGCTGCGGCGACGATGACGAATAATCGGCAAAACCAAAGGTAAAAACAAAACTCTTTACAAAACGGGAGCTTTGTGATATACTAAATTGTCCTTTCGGCACGGGTTGGGGAGTAAGCGCTTTTTTCAGCGCATGTCACCTGCCCCGGTCTGAGCCGTTTGGTAAATATTTTATGAGGTGATATTATGACACAGGCTGAAAAACAGGCAATTATCAAAGAGTATGCAACGCACGAGGGCGACACAGGTTCACCCGAGGTTCAGATTGCTGTTCTCACTAAGAGAATCAACGACCTTAACGAGCATCTCAAAGTCAACAAGAAGGACCATCATTCACGCCGCGGTCTTCTTAAAATGGTAGGTCACAGAAGAAACCTTCTCGCATACCTCCAGAAGAACGACATCGAGCGTTACCGTGCAATCGTTGCGCGTCTCGGCCTTCGTAAATAATTGCAAAAATCGGGGCAAACGGTCTTTCGTTTGCCCCGTTCGCAGTCTTTTAAAACAGCAAAAACAATTAAAAAAACAAAAAAATATCCGCGTATATTTGGTTTTAGCGATAAAGAAAGCGGCACAAAAAGTGCGCCCCTTTCTTTGTTGCTAAACCGATTGAGCGGAAGAAAGAGGTAAAAAATGTTTGAAGATTTTAAAGTTTTTGAAACAGAAGTCGCCGGCAGAAAGCTCTCTATAGAGACGGGCAAAATGGCTCAGCTTGCAAACGGCGCCGTTCTTGTCCGCTACGGCGAAACAAACGTGCTTTGCACCGCCACAATGTCCGACAAACCGCGTGAGGGCGTGGACTTTTTCCCGCTTTCGGTCGATTTTGAAGAAAAGCTTTATTCAGTAGGCAAAATCCCCGGCTCTTTCCAAAGACGCGAGGGCAAGGCTTCCGAAAAGGCTGTTCTTGCTTCACGCGTTATCGACAGACCCATTCGTCCCCTTTTCCCGAAGGATATGAGAAACGATGTTTCCGTTGTTGCAACGGTTATGTCGGTTGACCCCGACTGCTCGCCCGAAATTGCGGCTATGTGGGGCGTTTCAACCGCTCTCGCAATCTCCGAAATTCCGTGGGACGGCCCCGTTTCAAGCGTTTCGTTGGGACTTGTTGACGGCAAATACGTTATAAACCCCACTCTTGAAGAGCGCGCAAAAACAGAAATGACCGTTACGGTTGCTTCTACCGACAGTCTTGTCGCCATGATAGAAGCGGGCGCAAACGAGGTTTCAAACGAAGTTATGTTCGACGGAATTATGTTTGCCCACGAGGAAAACAAAAAGATTGTCGAATTTATCAAGGGCATTGCAAAAGAAATAGGCAAAGAGAAAATTCCCTTTGAGTCAAACGACCCCTCCGAGGAGCTTTATAACGCGGTTAAAGAGCTTGCTATCGACGACGTTAAAGCGGCGCTTGATACAGACGACAAGCGAATCCGTGACGAAAGACTCAGACCTGTTTATGACAGAGTTCACGAAGAGCTTGACGAAAAATTCCCCGAGGAAGCCGTAAAAATTGACGACTGCCTTTACAAATTACAAAAATACATCGTTCGCCGCTGGCTTCTTGACGAGGGCAAGCGTGTAGACGGCAGAGGACTTGATGAAATCCGTCCTCTTAACGCACAGATAGACCTTCTTTCAAGAGTTCATGGCTCCGGTATGTTCACAAGAGGACAGACTCAGGTGCTTTCGGTTACCACTCTCGGCACCGCAAGAGACGCTCAGCTTCTTGACGGTATCGACGAAGAGGAAGAAAAGAGATATATCCATCACTACAACTTCCCCTCATATTCGGTCGGCGAAACAAAGCCTTCAAGAGGACCCGGCAGACGTGAAATCGGTCACGGCGCACTTGCAGAACGCGCACTTCTTCCCGTTATCCCCTCAATTGAAGAGTTCCCCTATACAATCCGTGTTGTATCCGAGGTTCTTTCTTCAAACGGCTCAACTTCACAGGGCTCCGTTTGCGGCTCAACCCTTTCGCTTATGGCGGCGGGCGTTCCGATAAAAGCTCCCGTTGCTGGTATTTCCTGCGGACTTGTAAGCGAGGGCGACCGTTTTATCACAATGGTAGATATTCAGGGTCTTGAAGACTTCTTCGGCGATATGGACTTTAAGGTTGCAGGCACCAAAAAGGGTATAACCGCAATCCAGATGGACCTCAAGGTTCACGGCCTTACACCCGCAATAATCAAAGAAGCCTTTGAAAAGACTTATAAAGCACGCTGCTATATCCTTGACGAGGTTATGGCACCCTGCATTGCAGAGCCGAGAAAAGAGCTTTCAAAATATGCTCCCAAGCTTCTTTCCACAAAGATTGATGTTGATAAAATCGGCGACGTTATCGGCAAACAGGGCAAGGTTATTCAGAAAATCTGTGCCGAGTGCAACTGCAAAATCGACGTTGAAGAGGACGGAACGGTTTATATTACCGCTATTGACATTGACGATGCAAACAGAGCGCTCGATATAGTTAACACAATCGCAAACGACCCCGAAATAGGCGCTATTTATAAGGGCGTTGTAACAAGACTTATGTCCTTCGGCGCATTTGTTGAAATCGCTCCCGGCAAAGAGGGCCTTGTTCACATCAGCAAGCTTGACGTGAAAAGGGTTGACAAGGTTGAAGATTGCGTAAACGTCGGCGACGAAGTAATCGTTAAAGTTACCGAGATTGATGACCAGGGCAGACTTAATCTTTCAAGAAGAGACGCACTTATAGAGGTTGAGGGTCTTGTTCCCGAAAACGACATAAGCGACGACAGACCGCGCAAAGACCACAGAGGTTTTAACCGCGACAGAAAGCCCGGAAGGCGCAACTGATATATTTTAATAAACAGCCCGTCCTTTGCGGCGGGCTTTTTCTTACAAAGGGCTTCAAGTGAAGCCGACCTGCCAATGTTTTTTGTGGTTTCTCGTCGGCTGAGAATTGTAAAAAACAGGCGCATTGAAAAGGAAAAGGGGAAATACATATGGCGGAAAAAGAGATGGTTTTTGAAAAAGAATACTTTGAAACGGTCAAAAGCTTCATAGAAAAAGACAGCGCGCGGCTTTCGGAGTTTGCCGACAGCTGCTTTAAGCTTGTTAAAGAGCAGGGCGAAAAATTCAACGAGGATAACCCCAACGGCGGTATGTATTCGGGAATGGAGCTTACAGAGCTTCATTATGAAATGCAAAACGAAATGCTTCGCGCAGAAGAGGCAAAAAACGACATTCGGTTTTATAAAAAACTCATAAAAGAGCCGTATTTTGCCCGTATTGACTTTACGCCCGACAAAACAAAGAAAAAGCGCACCGTTTATATCGGGCTTAAAACGCTTCAGGACCCCGAAACGTACGACGCGCTTGTGTGCGACTGGCGCGCGCCTGTGGCTTCGCTTTTTTATGAGGATTTTGAGGGCAGGGCGTCCTTTGAAGCGCCGGCGGGCAAAATCGAGGGCGACCTCTCGTTAAAACGGCAGTTTAAATTCAAAGACGGTGAGCTTAAATATTACGTTGACAGCGACCTTAAAATCAACGACGACATTCTGCGCGACGTTTTAAGTACGCAGTCGGGCGACGGCGGATTAAAGGTAATCGTTAACAGCATTCAGCGCGAGCAAAACAAGGCGATTCGCTACAGCGAAAGCAAAAATCTGCTTGTAAAGGGCGCCGCTGGAAGCGGCAAAACAAGCGTCGGCTTTCACAGGCTTGCCTACCTTCTTTACAGAAACCGCAAAGAGCTTTCGTCAGCCGAAACCGTAATGTTTTCAAATAACGACATTTTTTCAAGCTATGTTGCGGATATAATCCCCGAGCTCGGCGAAATGCCGATAAATTATTCAAGCTTTTATTCGATTTTTTCGGCGGAACTGCCGACGTATTCGTGCGGCGACTATTATGAGCTTGCGGACGAGCTTATTTCCGGCAATACCGACCGAAGAAAGAGCGTCAGTCTTAAATTCTGCGAAGATTTTTGGAGAGCCTTAAAAGATGCCGCTGACAGCTTTGTGCCCGAGTTTAAAGACGTTGAATTTCTTGATAAAACGGCAATAACCGCAGACGAGCTTCTTGAAAGATTTTCCCGCGACGAGTCGGCAACGCCCGTTCTTCGCGGCGAAAGGCTCATTGATTTTGCAAACGGCAAAATCGAGGACTTTTTTACCGAGAATTACACCGAAATTTTTGACATAGTCAACAAAGAGACGCCTATTGACGAGGACACGGGCCGCGCGGTTGTTTTCCGCCGCCGCATTTTAAAGCAGGATGCCGCCCGAATGATACAAAAGGCGCTTAACTTTGACCCCGTTGTGATTTATTCAAGGGCGCTTTGCAAATATGTTGACGGGACCGGTGCGGATTCGTGCGTTAAAACGCTTACCGAGGACGCCGTAAAACGCGGCAAATTGCTGTTTGAGGACGCGGTTTGCACGGTAAGGCTCAAACAGTTTTTGGGAACGGCGGCGCAGGTGCCGTCGGTGAAGCATATTCTTATTGACGAGGCGCAGGACCTTTCTTTGATTCAGCACAAAATAATAAGAGAAATGTTCCCAAAGGCTTCGTATACCTTGCTTGCCGACTCAAATCAGGCGATTTTGCCCGAAGTGAACATAACGGATTTGTCGGTGCTTGCAAAGCTTTATAGCGCCGATGTTTTAAGCCTTAACAAAAGCTACCGTTCCACCGCGCCGATAAACAGATTTGCGCTTTCGCTTTTAAACGAAAACGAGCGCTACATCATTTTTGAGCGCGACGGCGAAGACGTTGAGCTTTTAAGCGGCGGCGCAACCGAAAATATAAAGAAAACGCTTGCGGAATTTTCAAAAAAGAGCAAAAATATTGCCGTTATTACAAAAACAAGCAAAAAGGCAGAGCGGATATTCCGCGAATTAAAGAAAGACTTTCCCGCGCTGTCGCTTTGCAGTTCAAATTCGGGCAGTACGGGCGAGGGCGCTTGCGTAATAAGCCTTGCGCTTACAAAGGGTCTTGAGTTTGACGGCGTTATTGTCGCAGATACAGACGGCGATTTTTCGGGTGACAGCAACAGACGCTTCCTTTATATGGCGGTCACAAGGGCGCTTCACAGGCTCGCAATATGCGGCGATTGAGGTTGTATTTAAATAGTATATGGATTTAAAAAGTATAAGCAGCAGCTGCGGCTATTCTGTAAGAAAGCTCGGCTTCAGCGACGTTGATATTATATATAATGTTTTAAAGGGCAACACGCTTTATTATGAATATCACCCGCCGTTTGTAACAAAAGAAAGCATAATTGACGATATAAAAGCTTTGCCGCCGGGCAAAAGCTACAGCGACAAGTATTTTATAGGCTTCTTTAATGAAGAAAAGCTTTATGCGGTTAAGGCTGAGAGAGTCGAACCCAGTCGCCCTAAAAGCTTTATTTTCCCCATATTCGGGCGTTTTTCTCCTTGCAATACGAAAGTATTGGCGCGTCGAAGAAACACCCG
>ERZ808246.1372-NODE-1372-length-17596-cov-3.610570_pt1 | contig 17596 bp, 21 predicted proteins | sample MGYA00521083_ERZ808246 | MGnify/ENA primary metagenome ERZ808246 (study PRJEB31516, sample SAMN03275577) | gut metagenome | biome: mammalia-associated habitat; material: feces | host: Papio cynocephalus | place: Kenya | collected 2012-07-07 ... | reverse complement strand
GGAAAAACAATACCGCCACGAAAAATACGCAAAATACCTGCATCGATTCCAAGAACTCCTTTCCCTAGCGTCACATCTGCTGATATATACCAATAAGGAACGGAAATAACTAAATCGTCATAATCATTAATCTGCTCATCGTTTTTAATTTTATTATTAATGTCACGTTTACAATATTCTGGATCATGAAAAATACTCGGTTTACATATATCTATAATTTTTGTTGGCATTAAAATAATTCGCTCAGGAATATTATATTTAAAGTTAATTTTATATCGATGATTTTCGTCCCCAATATAAACTATATGTGATACATCAATTGTTTTGTTATCTAATTCAGCCCAATTATTAGATGAAATCGTGTATTTAGCTTGCGTTCCATAATCAAGAACATAAGCATCATCAGATGGGAAAGTGCTATGAGAACGATTTTTGCAACGATTCTTGATATCATATTGCGAACGCCATTCATTTGTAATGTTATGATAATAATTTTGGATATCAGAAGCTTTATTCGCATTAAAATCGAATTTCGAACAGCACATTTCGAGAATGTTGTTCTTTGCTGTTGAAATAGCTGCTCTATGAATACGTTCAGCATCGTTATGCCAATACCAAGCGTTATTGCCTTTCAGATTGTGCGAAAGCCACGGTTTATCGATAATATCACCAAGTTTTGTATAGAAATTGCCTTTATCATATAATAAAGCGATATTAATAGCAGCACGTGTAATTTTTTCATCGCTGACGTATTGATGATATATTTTTTCATGAATCAAGAAGCATTTGCAGAATGTTTCATATTCTTCATGATTTGGTATCGCATCTATTAATTTTACTTTAAAAGCAGCCTGCTTTGCATTTTGTGGACGTTTCTTTCCGCAGTACGGCTTATCAGGTTTCTTCCCATATCGTTTATCTTTTTTACCGTCTTTTCTAATTTTCGGCATTGTTATGATCCTTAACTTGATTTTCTATATCTTTAAGGAATTTTTTCTCGTTTTTATTGCTTCTTAAATGGTAGTACCGACCTGAGAATAAGGCGAGTAGTGCCATGAAGTCGTCGATGAGTTCGGCTTCAGGCTGTTTTTCGGTTGTTCCGGTGAGAATATGTATTTTGACTCCATTTTCGGTGAGGTATCTGTTGAGATATTCGTATCCGAATCTTGTTAGTCTGTCTTCGGTTGTGATTGCAATGTCTGTGATTTTCTTATCTCTTGCGAGGTCGAGTATTTTTTGGAGTCCTTTGCGTTTTTCGTTAAGACCGCTTGCGGAGTCTTTTATTGTGTATTCTGGAATGCCGTATTTTTCTTCGAGTTGATCAAGTTGGTTCTGTAGTGCGGTTTTGCTTCCGCATGAGGATCGTGCGTAGTGTGCCCAGATTCGTATGTTTTGTTTTTTATTGATTATTTGGGTGACGTCTTCGTCGGTGAAGAATGTTCGTCCGCTTGGGGCGATGTGGCTTGGGATCATGTCTTTGTTGACCCAGTTGCGGATTGTTTGTGGGGTGACTCCGATTTGTTTCGCTAAGCCTGGAATTGTGTAGCCCATAGTTAGAACATCGCCTTAATAAGGAATCAGCTTGATTAAATACATTATTAAGTATAACATATTTTTAATAAAATCAAACAAATAACGCTAATTAGCAAATGCAGCATTCAGTATTGCTATCTTGGTATGGCGGGTTGCCGACGATTGCTGTAATCTCCACTTTGTCGGCTCCATCCTCGACAACATCATCCAACGAAATATTACACGGCTTCTTCGCTTGCTTCAGTATATCAGAAACATGAGCAATCTTGCTCTCGTCGATGCCGCCACTATCAGATTCAATAGCCTTCAGCAGGTCATATACGGTGAACCGATAAATATTATCAGCATCAAGCCCCAACAACTCATATGCCTTCCTCGTACACTCATAAGCCAAAGGCGATGCCGGAATCGCGCAAATCGAACGACTAGCCTCCTCGGTGAACACGCCTAACTCCTCGAAACGACGCAACAAGGCAAACGAGAACTCACCCGTCTCCGAAGAAAAATCAATCACGCGAGCACCGGATCCGATAACATTATACAAGCAATCATCAGAAAGATTCGAGCACATCGAATCAGCCACACCCGCAGGCGTCACAACCTCCGCATCACCCAACTTCGAAAAAGAATCAATAAACACTGACAGCTTATCATCACTCGTAATGTCCTCATCATTCATGCGGCGCGTAAGATTATATACAAGATTATCAGCAGCGATACGAGCGACAGGATTCCGCTTAACAGCAGCAGAAATCGCACGACAATCAGCAACTGACAAACCAACAACATTCACGAGCTTCCGCCGCTTCTCATCCGTCTCGTCGCACGCACCGAGCAGCTCCTCGACGGAATCAAGCTGGCGATCCGCCAAGACAGCGAGATAACCAAGACGAGCAAAAAAACGCACGCTGCTTCGCCATCTGCTCACGACGAACCTTATCAACATCAACAGAGACCGTTGCCTTATCGACAACCGAATCGATAGACGGGGAGACAGAAGTGGAGTCATCGTTATCGTTTTTCGCAGTTCGCTTGTCGGAAACGTCTGTGTCGTCGGCACCGTCGTATACCTTCGTTTCGAAAGAGACGGATGCGGATATGCCGTCGAGAGAATCCATGATGCTCGAAACGTCACTGTCGAATAGGGAAGCACAGAACGGGACCTTCGCAACGGCAATGTCAATCGTAGAGGTCTTCGCATAATTAGCGGACAAATCCATCACATCGACAGCCGAAACCTGCTTCATCGACTCGATACCAGAAACGAAGAACGTCATCGTGCTCGACGCCTCCTTCTCCAACTCATCACGGAAATCAGCCGGAGATGAAACACCGCGAGCCGCACACTTCGCAACAGCCGCCTGCATCGAAACAGACAGGACGCGCTCCGGGACCAAATCGATAACAAACACGTTCGGCTTCATGACGCGCTTCACAGAATGTCCATCATCATCAACGAAATCAACAGCGAACGGTGTGCAGACGCGTTGTGCGAACTGATCATAATCCTGAGCCGATTTGCCGTCAGACGCGTTGATAGCAACGTTCCACTGCTTCACGGAAACGGCAGCAGACAGACGCTGACAAGTCAAAGTCAACGTCCCGGCGGTCGTGTCCGATTCGTCAGCCGCCTCAATCTGTTCCTTGATGGATTGAGTCGACGGGTTCTTCTGCTTGTTGCTCGTAGCAAGAATGACCGCGTAATCCTTGAACTCATCAGTACTCTCGAGCAGGGCGGTAAATGCATCGCAGGCGGCGATGGATGGGAGCTTCATCAGGATATGGAACTTCTTGACGGCTGCGTTGATGACCTTATCAACAAAGAAGCCCCAACAACCGTCAGCGGAGAATCCGCCCCACAACGCCTTGATGAATGACTTGACGATATCCTCATTGATGAACTTGTTCTCGCCAGGGACAACGGCGAAAAGCTCCCCCAAGCTAGGAATGCCTTCCTCATCGATGAGTTGCTTCATTCGATTATCGGGGATTTGGTTGAGGTCGTAGACGATGTTATAGCGTTCGGGGAACTCATAATACGGGTTATTCTGCTCATCCTCGTCAATATGAGTACCGAACCAGTCGTGCTTCTCTTTGAGCAGGTCGCTGTAGGAGGACATATACACGATATCCTCTGGCGCGAACTCATCGGTCAGGAGAATACGATACGGCGTGCCGGAAAGATGCAGCTGGAAGTCAAAACCGAAATTGACGGTTGCGTCGTTCATTTTCTTGTTGGTGTCGAGCTCGGCGACGTCATCCATGTCGATGTCATCGAGCTGCTTAATTTTCTTTGAGAACGTTGCTCCGCGCCAACCTCCCCAATTTCCGCAATAACTGGGTTTTTCTCGACTCCAAACAGCTTGCAAACGGTACCGGGCATGACATCTCCGACAAGATAAACGACGGCAAAAAAGTTGTCCTCTTCTGCACGCTCCAAGACATCGAAGGCGACGAGAAGAAGGCGAAGCACGCAGAAATCTACAAGTTCGCCAAGGAAAGCTCCTGCCTTATCGTCGACGAGACCCACAACAAACCTTCGCCCATTCCATCTGGCGACGAAGCGGAGCGTTCGTGTCTCCGACCTTGCCTGCAGTTTTGCCGTTTGGGAGCTTGATGTCGAATTCGTAGACGCATTCGCGGTCGTACGCATCGATGATGTGCTCAAGATCCTCGATGCAGGTGACGTTGCTGTTATTCGTCTTGTTTGCATTATCATTGGTGCTCATATGTCTTGCCGCTTTCCCGTTTATCGTTTCATTTCTTGCTTTTATTATACGAATGCCGATTGTTTATCTTATTAGTAGCTAATGTCTAACACGAAATCATCATAATCATATTACTTCTCGTTTTTCGTCTCGTTCGTCATGACGGTTAAACGATTAATTTATTAATTCGTTTAATCATTTTGATTATCGTTAAGAATGATTCGGGAAGAGAAACATGAATCTGCCTTTTCGCGTCCGTATTTATGTTCGTGCTGTGGAGTACATTAATCTGTATATATATCTTCTCCTGCTGTGGTATTCTTTAGATGTCAAGTCAAGACGAGCATATGGAAACGGTGCAGTCATCATAGCGTTTAGAGAACGATTCGTTAATAAACGACTCTATGAACGCAAACACGAAACTCGTGATCTTCCCGCCGCTCTCCCCGCCTTTATCGTGTCGAAAAACGAGGAGATAGGAGGTATCGAGCGAGTGTCATGGATTTGAATGCGGCTGCTTCGATATAGGAATCTCGTATCAGTTGAATATGATGTATTCTATAAGGTATGCGAGCTGCTCGTTTAACTGATTTAGAAAAGATACGAATCGATTATCGAAAAGTAATTTCATCAAGATACCCCTACGAGTCTGGCTAGAGAGATACGAGTCTCATTGTATCGGCAGCGAACGACGTGGCATGTTTCGATAATGCAGATTCCCATGTATAAGTAACATCAAGCAAGCAGAAAAAGTCGGCGGCGATTTATTGCTGAGCTGTCTCTTCCCTCGCCATCGGCGGAGGTTGTGTTGATATTGTGAATTTGGCGGTTCTTGATGCAATGCGATAGAAGATGAGGTATATTGATATTGTCGTCGTCGGTCGCCCTTCGGATTTCGATACAGTAGTCTCGGGCGATTTCGATGAAGCGGGCGAGGTGCTCCAACATATATCGCTCCGTCTTCGTTAGGCCTGCTGCTTATCATCATCGAGCGGCAGGTCTTATTGTTTAGATTATCAAGTACTTAAAGATTCGCCCCGTTCTTCTATTCGAGGGAGCGGGGCGAATCTCGTTTCGCTTATTTGTTCTATTTCTTTTAGTCGCAGGAGTCGATTGTGTAGACGACCGTCATGTTCTTTCCGTTGAGCGCATATGCTGATTTGGTGACGGGGAAGGTGCGGTAGTGCTTGTTCATGAGGTCTTCCGCCTCATTAGTGGTGATGTTCTTGTTCGCTCGATAGATTGCTTGGTAGGTGGTTTCGTAGGATCCGTTTCTGGTGATGATGTCGCTGGTCTTCTTCATTGTTCGTATCCTTCCTTGCGGTTTTTCTCTTCACGACTATATAATAATTGATTTTTTCGAGTTGTATATATAAATTCGTTAATTCATACGAACTGCACAATTATGCCGATATGATGAATCGAATGTGCGTGAATAAAATCGATTTTGTTATTTTGCGGCGGTAACTTGCGATATTGTGTTTGTGTCTTGTTGTTATTTCGTATCGTTATTGCGTACCGTCGTTGCTTGCCGATTGTTTCGTGTCGTAGTTTTGCGGCGTGTTTGTTTGTCACTCGTATTGCTTGTGCACATGCCCGCATTTATAATCTAAACACCGAATCGTAATGCCTTCTTGCTCCCCGCCAACTCTACACGAAGAGGCGGGGAGCTTTTTCTTCCAGATGCCGATACGATTCGAGCACAACTTCTTGTACCTGCTTTATCCGTACTAGCCTATATCGTCTAACGAAGGCAATGAAGCCCCTGAGAATGCGGGAAATCAAGACACCGCAACTTGCTCATGTGATTCCAGCCCATCTACCAGCTCAATCGAAAAGGTGAGCAGGAAGATGAAGAACAGTTCTGAAACACGAGCCACGAACGAGTCCTGACCCCACCGATTAAACGACACGAAGTCGGGGCGGGGTGTCGAGGGCGAATCGAGTAGACGATTAGAATGCTGATTCCCTTAACGGATAACGTGCGTCGAGTTCCTGTTTCCTGACGAACTCGATTCCGTCTTGATAAACGAGATAAAAGGCTGGACGCCATGCTTCCAGCTGAGCGTCCTGCCTAATCGATTAGAGGCTCTATGTTCTTGTTTTGCTTTGCTTTCGTGTTTAGTTGCAGTCATCGACGACGTAGACGATTGTCATTGTCTTGCCGTTAATCCAGTAGGAGGCCTTCGTGACTGGGAAGGTTCGGTAGGATTCCTTCATGATTGCTTCGGCTTCCTCTCTGGTGATGTCGTGGTCGGCTTTGTAGGTTGCCTCCCAGTTGGCGTTCCAGGAATTCTTCCTCGTCATCTTATCGTTCGTGAGCTTAATCATCGTTATCTCCTTGCTGTTTGTGTTCTTTCCTTCTGACACCTATATTGTATGCCTGATTCACTTATGCGATATATATGAGTTTCTCAATCCATAATTCGAACATAATTATGTCATCAATGTGCTTCCCGCTGTTCTTATTGCTTCGTTGTTTGTTCTCCTTTTTCGTCTATTTTCGTTTCTCACCGTTTCTCGCTTCATGTTGTTTTTGCCTGGTATCGTATCGGTTACTTATGTTGGAATCCTTTCTGGCTCTATCATGACTGTCTACCTGTCTGTCATTAATTCGAATTCATCTCACAGCTGTGTCATCTTCCCGCCCGAGCTCCCAGCTTAAATCGTGTAGAGGAACGGGGAGAGGGAACTGATTTTGGGCGAATTTCCTATTCTAAAAGTTTTCCACGATATAGTTTTAGAATGGGCTGGAAGCCATCGAATCAGTCGAATCGAATAGTCGGGAATCTTCTAGCTCACATGCCGATTAAGCAGGATGAGGAGTGGGGAGAGGGCGATTGTGTCGACTTCGTGCTTGCAATTTGTATATATGTTTTAGTGAGCGATGTCGTATAATGTAGTCAGCAAGAAGGAATACGGGACGAAGGGAAGTCCTGACATGATGACGAAAATCAGCGATAAGCTCTACAAGAACGGTTCATACGAGGACACTTTCGTTGCCAGCTATGAGGCAGACCACGAAATCACCACCACAGAAGCAGATGAGCTTCTCGCAACCAAGTACAACAGATTCCCTATCACCGGAGCTGCCTATACGATGAGCGATAGTCACCTTGTCATCACCTACACAGTCGACCACTGCAACTAGAATAAGCAGAAATGGCAAGCTGGGAGCTAGAACTAAAAGCACGCTCCCAGCTACTTATGTTGCCCGAGCAGGTAGGATAATAATTTTCTGCTGTATGAGTTCTATATGAGATCAAGCCAGAACCCTGGTTTGTTGTCGAAGTCTGTTTCGTCAGATGGCGAACAGAGTGCGTCATAGTGTGCTTGGTTTGCAAGATACGTTGTCATATATGGAATAGTACACTTGATGCGTCCGCGTCCGTCCTGCTGAATGATTTTCTTCTCGATGAGGCGGTTCTTGTATATGTCGGTATATTGAGGTGTCTTGCTCATTCTCTTCGCAATATCACCGATTTTCGATACAGTCGATATATCGTCATCCTGAGACATTGCTCGTAGAAATTCTTGCTCGTGGTACGTGAGAGATTTAAACGTTGGTTTAACGATGCTGGTGAAAATCGTTGGCAATGCAGATTTAAACGATTGAAGGCAATCGTCGGATGTTATTTCTATTTTCTTCGTTCCCTTATTCTCTGCGTGTTCATAAGCAACTGATGAAAATACCTGCGTGAGATATGGCGAGCCATCAGAAGCACGAACGATGTAATCGATTGCATCATTAGATATATCGATTCCATGATCCGTGCAAGTTCGTTTAATTGCCTCATAGAGTTCATTAAATCTAATCGTACCGATTTCTTTTTGCGACATTCTACGAACGAAGCTAATAGACGGATTTTGCTGAATCTCATCGATATATTCGGGAAGCCCAGCTCCGATGAAGCTGATAGGGAGTTTTTCCGATACGAGTGATTGCATCGTCGAGGCAATCCGCTGAATATCTTGGATATATTCGAGGTTAATCTCATCGATTGCGATAGCAACTCCGTTGATTTTTTTCGAGCGAAGCATGCTTCTGACTAGAGATTCGAGTGTCTTATCGATATGTTCTGACGTACTCGTTCTCGATATTGATATCCCGCCGAGTTTTGCCGACGTTCCAGAGGACTCATCGCTAAACGTTACAGACGGAGCAAACGAGAACGTCGTCGAGACACTAATGTTAGCTGCTTTCTCTTGCATATTCGTCATGAGATTGTCGTACATATCTGATGTGGACGATACATAGAACGTCGCATATCCATAATCCTCTGCAATTTTAAGCAGCTTCCGAAGAAGAACCGTCTTCCCATAGCTCCTCATGCCCTTAATAAGAGGATGACGTTTCTGGCTGTTTCCACCTGACTTGATAATCGATTCATATTCATCCGTGATATCAGAACGGCCAGCAATAATATACGGAATCTCTCCGAAACCGGGAGTAAACGGATTGCTATTCGATATCTTCATGAAAACACCACCGCAAAATCCAATTTTGTTTTACAAATAATTATAAAATATTACAAAAACAAATTCAATTACAAACAATTACAAAAATTTAAATATAAAGTTTAGCCGAACAAAATCACTAGCTCAACTTTAATCACCAGCATGGCAAAACGGCGCAACTATAGAACAGAACCTCCCCGCCCAACAACACGAAGAGGCACGGAGCAAAGCGGGAAGAATTCGAAACTACCAGCAATATGAAAATTCCTCGACTACTCAAAGTACAACAAGACGAAGCTGCGTATCAACACCTCTACCAGCTTCCCGCTTCAGTCATCGCCGTACATCATCGATGATTCGGCATCAACGACAACCGAAGTCTGTTTTCTGCTAAGCTACTTGCTCACACTCGTCATAATCATCGGAATTGGAATCGCGTTCTTCCCGCTCCGCAACTAGCTTGAGCGGGAAGCGAAGACGGGAAGGGGAAGACATCAACGAGTTCCTGCTTGCTCGCCTTCGTCTATATAGTATGAATTCGATTTGTGTACAGATTATGGAGTGCCGTTATTGTTGTATATATGGCTTTGGTTATCGTGTATATTGTTCCTGTGAAGAAGACACGAGTAAGAAAGAACGGAGATCCAAAAATGATGACCGAGATCCAGCGAAACGAGCTAGCCGAGCAGATTATCAGCGAGCTCGTTAAACATGCCCAGCAGAATGGCTACAGTGTCAATGAGACCAACAATCCCTTCCTCGGCACCGCCTTCGACATCGCCTACGAGATTGAGAATCCCAACGAGTACAACATCAACATCGCCATCGAGAAGGCTCGCCAGAACGGCTGCTTCGAGAGCATGAAAATCCGCAAGTTCGAAACCGAGTTCCCGAACCCGAATGAGTATGTTATCGCCCGAAATGAGAACGGCCGTATCGGCATCTTCTTCGACGACTCCTTCGGCTGGTGCGGTGAGGGCTACAAGAAGATTAGCAGGAACGAGGTTCCCCTCAACTGGTTCTGCAACTACCAGATTTTCTGTGAGCAGGACATTTAAAACAGCAGGTAAGGAACCGATTCGCCCACCTCCCCGCTTCATCTACACGATGGGCGGGGAGGTTTTCTTTCTTGCTACTGCTTGGTATCTATATATGTCTGATGAGCTTGTTCATGTCTGCTTCGTTTTTGTGTTCGAGGTGTGGAACTTATCGTTCTTGCTATATGCCGCTAACAAAAGTTGTATATTTAAGTCATCGAAACGCACCAATGAAACGGAGCCACGCAATGAAGAAAAACATCAACATCGCCATCGCAACCGCAGCCTTCACAATCTCCGTCGGCACCTGTGGAGGACTCGAGTGCGGAACTATTGCATTTGCTCCAGCCGCAGTCATCATCATAGCCTTCGCCGTCATTGCAATCATCTCCTCTAACTCTGCTCATCGTATCGCTGCCATCGAAGCCGAGGAGGTTCGACGTTCTGCCGCTCGAGCCGCCCGTCGGGCAGAACGGGTTGCTGCTTCCCGCCCAGCTGCCCGCCGTATCCATTCCGTTGAGCTTGCTCATCGTTAAGGATTGCTTGCTCATCTTATCGTCATGATGACTTCTCCCATGGGAACCGATTCTGGCATATTGAATCGGTTCCCATTCTCTTCCAGCAAAATGCAAATTCCGGGTGCATATTGCATATCGATATGATAGACCGATTCGCATGTATTCCTCCCAGTTTTGCTTGTCGAAACATCAGGGCGAAAAGCTAAAGGAAAGCAGGATAGATAAAGAGTTCCGGCATTTGTGTGCAAATCATGATTATGAAAATCATATATACGTTCACCTCACCGAATTCGTATAATGGAATTAGCAAGAGGGAAAGCAAAAGACAAGAAGGAGAACCTCGAAATGAGCAAGCTGTATCAATACACCTACAACAACAACCTGATCGACGGTGCCGCCTACATCTACAAGGAAGGCACCACCTGGGCATACGACATCATGAACTCGAACGGAGTCTTTAGCAGGAACGGTTTCAAAACCAAGAAGGACGCAAAGACCACAGTCGAACGCATGATAGGCTGCCGCCTTAAATCGCTCCCGATCAAGAAATAACAAACGATACGATAAAGACACGAAGATTAGGTGAGATGGGCAACGAAAAGCTCCTCCCGCCAACTCTTTTTGCTCATCGCTTCGATACGAATAGAAAACTCCTCATGATCCGTGTAGAGAAAGCAAGGAGAAAGGCTGCTAGCTCATGTTGTGCAATTATATATTGCCGACGAGAACCAGTCGACATTTTGTTCGTCTTCCTCTCATCACAGCTCTCTTAATAAATCTAGCGGACAATTTGCGATTCGGCCCTCTCCACCGTGAGATAATATAACATGGAACTGATGTGATGGTCTATGCCGTATTTCCGTGCTCCATGTGATTAGCGCAACTATGGCGTATGTGATGGAATTGTGTTATCCCATCGCATATACAATTTCTTATATCATTGGTTAGTTAAATCGTATATATTATTTGTCGTCGATAAGAGATACAGAAAGAAAGGACATCGACATGAACACGAAGAACATCGCCTTCACCGCCATCGCATACTTCGGCGGGTGTGTGCTTTTAGCCGCCTGCCTGTTCGGTATCACGATTGGGAAGGTCGATTTGCTTGACGGGTTCGGATTCGCCGCTTGCCTGTCGATAGCAATCACCGTTGCTGGTATGGACTTGAACGAACAAGTCAAGGAAATGCGCCAATAAACGGACTACGGGGCTGGGAAACAGAACCAGTCCCGTTTTTTTTTGCTCACGCAATCGAACTGCTGTTCGCTGTCAAATATATCGAATTCCATTTTTGTGTTTATCATGTGTTCTACTCGTATCAAGCACCAGTGCGCATGATATGCGTGATATATTATCTCACGGTGGAGAAGGCCGATATGAAAACGGCCTCCTGCTTCTATTGAAAATATCAGTCAGAATAATTGCTTCTCGTTTCTCGTTTTGTTTTATCGAATCGTTTTTCTTGTTCCTGTTTTTTGTTTAATTGTATCGCTATATCGTGATGTTAGTGTCTTCAGTTCGTGCCCTTGTCGTATCGTATTTAACTGCTTGCTTGTATTGCCTGCTAGTCAATATATCTCGTTTGCGTCCATATAGTCGATTTTATAGCCCGTATATGTTTAATGGACAAGTAGTCATGTCAATATCTTAACTCAGATTCTATCGGCATTCTATAGGTTCTAATCACGCTTGCCGTCAAGAGACCGAAGACGAATGTCGGATTCATTGCTATCAATTTTGTGTCATTGCGTGCCATACCGTGTCACGTTGGCGTCTTCTCATATCCTCTTACCGTTTTATGCGTATCGTGAGACTGAGGAGACAAATTGTTTGCTTATTTTTTTATTTTTTTTGCCATGTATGCAGCGATGCGTTTTGTTTGCATTAAGTTCCGCATTGGTTTATACACGTGCATAACGAATTCGCCCCGCCAGTTCTTGTCGAATAGGCGGGGCGAAGAATCGCTGATTATTTGTTTTTTTTGTATTTTAGTCGCAACAATCGACGGCGTAGCGAATGATAAGGCGATTGCCGTCGATGGTGTATGAGGACTTGGTTACAGGGAAGGTGCGGTAGTGCTTGTTCATGAGGTCTTCTGCCTCGTTCTTGCTGATAGTCACATCGCTCTCGTAGGTTGCCTCGTAGTTGTCTTCGTAGATGTTGCTTCCGATGTGGATGTCGTTGGTCTTAATCATTATCGTTTTCCTTTCGGTTTTTTGTTCTTTGCCTTTCGACAACATATATATTAAGCGATTCGATGAGCAATAGACCTGTGATTCATATCAGAACACATAATGCGCACAAATCAATTGATTTCGTGATGAATCGACCCATTCGTGCTCATTCACTCACTCGATTCGTTCCAATCATCGATAGCGAATCAATGCATTGTATTAGATGATAAGATCCTCCGATTCCATATATCCATGTACGATATTTCTTTGAGCTCGAGAAAACAGCGCAACAAAAATGTCGAGATTAAACAATCTGTGATTCTTATGTCACCACAGCGATACTTAATTACCCCCCCCCACAATTCTACACGATCACACGAGAAGAACGACGTGGGGAGCTTCACGATACGCATCTACCTATCGGCGTCGGATGACTCGTCCGTCTCGACCGATTTTGTAGTTACCCGTGCTCGTCTCACGGAAACAGGTCTCACCATTTGCGTTCGTATAGAATTGAACGGGAATGGCACTATCATTCTTGCAGGCTTTCTTCTGCTTACGTTTCTTGCTCGACTTGAAAAATATCATCGGATTTCCTCGTCTCGTATCCCCTTTGCCTGACAATTATTATAGACGAAAACATATATACAATCTCGAACAATCTCAAAATATGAATACAACTGCACAAATCAAAACACGAGCAAAACAAAACGGCACAAATAAATCCAAACCAATCAAGCCAATCAAGTCAATCAAGAACCTACAAGAACAAGTTCATGGAATGAGCGCAAAGCGAATGAAATGAACCGATTCCAAACCGACAAGTCGCATCAAGCCAACAGGAAAAGCCAACCGCAATCAATATTAAGCCGGCTCCTCCCTCGCCCGGGGGCGGGGGACATTATTGAGATGGCTGGCATAGAAGAGCCAGCAGGAGAGGATGGGCGAAATCGTCAAGATACGCATCGATTATTCATCGTGGAATATGAGCTAAATAAAGCGGCGCAATATACAACAAACATGTAGCGCGAATCGTCGAATGAATTGAAACCGCACGAAATGAGCATACCACAATCGACATCTGCTCGTTCATTCTTGTCGAATTAGCGGGGGCGAAGAATCGAACAGGATAGGAGACGAGCGAATCATCATGATCCCTCTCATTCATCATCATCGGACCATTCTGATAACAAGCGGGGAACACGAAAAGCGACCCAATCAACGGATAAAAGATGGAATCAATGACGAACTGCAAGCTCGATAGATAACTAAATATGATAACGCATTCCCATCAAACAGGAAACAATATCGAACAGGCATCAGAAACATGATGAAATAGAAGGAAGTGCTGACGGCACAGGAAAAAAAGAAACAACGGGAAAGACGCACCCAACCAGAAAAGACGAATATCCACTCCTCGCTCCTCGTATCGCTCAAAACCGTTCAGGTGGGGCGGCTCGCGCAGAACTCAAATATAAAACCCACTTGAACATGCGAGCTAACAAGATAACGAGCCAAGGCGTCCCGCCGAGTCGATCCGGGAAGCGGGATACCATCGCCGAACGGTGAAACCGATACTGGCGCGCAAGTCTTCTCGTTCTACCAGCTCACATATCGATGGAAATGTAACCGAACACAAATGGGACGATTCACTTTCTTTCGCCCCGCCCCTTCGACACGAAAGTGCTAGCCGATGAAATCGTCAATCAGCGAGCCGAGGTTCTCACCCGTGATACGATTAAAAATAGCCGAGTGCTTCGATACCAGCGAGCCATACAGCAGCATAGGAATGCCATCACCAGCCACAACAGCAATCACAGCAGCAGCAATGACCAACGGTGCAGGAACCGTCGACGAGAACAGAACACAAGACATCGCACCCATGACGAACATGAAAACGAAATTAATCGCAGGACAAGCCCTATCGAACAGACGAGTGATAGCGATATAACGGACAGCCGCACCAGTAGCCTCATCAACCTCATGAATATCGGAGCTACTGTGCATGATAGACGCATTCACCGCAGAAACGAGCTTATCAATATCGCGATCAGACATGGCACTAATCTTGCTGCTCATAGTTAAAAATCCCTTCACCAAAAGCCGCTTAAACATCACAACAAACATGATAGCCAAAAGAACCACAGGAAACCACCAGGACTGCTTAATCCATATATACAACACAATTATGATAAAAATATGAACAGCAGCATCAAATGACACCACCACGAACAGAATCGACTAATATAGATACCGACAAGAGAAACAAAAATACCCGACAAGGAACGAGGAAACGAGCAATGAAGAAGACCAACGACATCGAACTCAACCACAACATCTACGAGACGAACTATCAAGCCACCTACGAAGCCAACCACGAAATCACCACCGACGAAGCCGAAAACCTCATGAACAAGCACTACCGCACCTTCCCCACCACCCGCTCCACCTACAAGCTCGACGGTAACAAGATGACAATCAACTATGCAATCGACGACTGCAACTAAACACACGACACAACAGGCGGGACGAGGAAACGCAAAACCTCGCCCGCCACATATCGCAACAAAACAAAACAAGATAAGCATAACAAAACGGCTCACATAAAACAGCCTCACACAAGTCAATGAGAACAGACACGAACAAAACAAACAAAAAGTGAGCCGATCCAAAACCGACAAGCCGCATTAAGCCAACAGGAAAAGCAAACCTCGATTCATATCAAACCGACTCCTCCCTCGCCCCGGGGGCGGGGGACATTATCGAACAAACAAGCATGAGAAAGTCGACAAGAGGGGATGGGCGAAATCGAGATTGATTCCAAACGGGCAATGAATATCTAGGATACATAGTGCCAGTGAGACACCCAAGGCTTAAGTCCTTGGGCTTCTGGCTATAGCTGCCAGATATAGGTTATATCCCATGGTTAAAACCATGGGCTTTCCCGCACAGTCATTTGTAAAATCACCTTGAACAAAAAACTGCTCGCCCCACATGTCGTTCAAAACCCGGGCGAAATAAAACGGAACAGAATAGAACACACAAGAGCACAACGCCACCCCACACAGCCGCCACATTCATACGTCTCCACCGCCGCGCTATTATCCATTCATCATTCCATGGCAACAGAAAAATCACGAGCAGAACAATACAGGCAAGAAATAAAAACCAGCATCAGAGAAAAACAAAAATAAAATGCGAGCTACCGAGATAAAAAAAATAGAAACATCAAACATTAAAGAACAAAACAAGAACCGCCCCGCCCCTCGACACGAGAAAAACGAGACGACAAAAACGCCCTCCCCGATGCCTCGACACGAGAACCCCGAGACACCATAGATACCAGCATGGAAACAGATTACTGAAACCGTCCCTCGATGACGAACAGCAGTCAGCAGACATAGCAAATGCGACAATGCGAGCTACCGAGATAAACGGACACATCCACACCACAGAAACAAGAACAATTCTCGTTCCTCGACCCGCCCATCAGCACGTTCATAACCGGAACGAGGAACGAGAAGACGCCTATCGGCGACGAATCACTCGACCGTCTCGCCCGATTTTGTAGTCACCCGAGCTTGTCTCACGGAAACAGGTTTCACCCCGCTCGTTCGTATAGAACTGAACCGGAATGACCGCATCATTCTGATAAGGCTTCGACCGCTTGCGGCTCTTGCTCGACTTAAAAAGCATCATCGGGTTTCCTCTCCTCGTATCCCCTTTGCCTGACAACTATTATAGACGAAAACATATATACAATTTCGAACAATCTCAAAATATGAAGACAATCCCACAACTCGAAACATGAGCAAAGCAAAACGGCGCAAATAAATCCAAACCAATCAAACCAATGTAGAACCCTACAAGAATAAGAATCATGAAACGAACACAAAGCGAACAAAAAATTGAGTCGATCCCAAGCCGACGAGTCGCATCAAACCAACAGGAAAATCCGACCTCAATCCATATTAAGCCAGCTCCTCCCTCGCCCCGGGGGCGGGGGACATTATCGAACAAACAAGCATGAAGAAGCCGACAAGAGGGGATGGGCGAAAACAAAGATAGCGGTTATACCAGAATCAATAGATGACAATCAAATCACCATATCCTGCGAGCACGCCATTTAATAGCATCTAACGAACCAACGACACGCCCCACTCACCGCTCATTAACACACAATCGTCCCGCTTCACACGATACGCATCACACCGGGGCGATGTTAATCGATACGCCCATACCACACCGGATTATCTAAAAAAATAAGAGAAACAAAAACCATCACGAGAGATTCTTGCGAAAAACGCAAATAATAACAGATCGCACAGAACGATCATCGACAAGATCCACGGCAAGACCCAAAAGACAAAATATTCATCAATAAAAACATAACAATCCAGAACCGAATCAAGAAGAAAAAATCAATCATAAACAAAAAGCAAAGCGCAGAGAGCTGACGCAAACGGCGCACATCATCAACTCGCATATATTTTAAAACTGCAAAGCAGGCCAACATGCATTCGACCTTTTCCACCATGAGAAAATATAGCATGATATGAAAGCGCATATTTCATTTATCAACCCATCAGCGCAAAATAGACACAATTCCAAAATACATTAAAAATATCATCGACCCGAATATGATAATAATATGAACAGCAATCACAACACCACGAACAGCCACCGAATAACCTAATATAGATGTTGTCGAAAGAAAACAAACAGAAAGGACTTCGACAATGAACACCAACGAGACACTCAACGACTTCATCAACCGCATCATCAACGAAACCACCACCACACAGAAAGAAGCCGACACCGCATACACCGCCTACACACGCTACATCATCGCCGTCAGCACCATCGACCGCATCTTCCCCGCAGCAAACATCATCACCACGGTACTCGCCGCCGCCACAACCACCATGCTCACCCACAACCCCGCAATCACCACCGCAGCCGCCATCGCCGCCGACATCGCACCCGTGGCAATCCTCCAAGCCAAGGCACACAAACAGAACAAAATCTTCCCCCGACTCACGGGCGGAAACCTCACCACCATCCTCCGCACATGGTAAAATAAAAACAAATAAAAACAACACAGGGGGGCGACTCGCACAACGGGTCGCCCCCCTTCTTCACGCCAAACGAATCGAACACACGTT
>ERZ808246.1370-NODE-1370-length-17618-cov-7.104082_pt1 | contig 17618 bp, 16 predicted proteins | sample MGYA00521083_ERZ808246 | MGnify/ENA primary metagenome ERZ808246 (study PRJEB31516, sample SAMN03275577) | gut metagenome | biome: mammalia-associated habitat; material: feces | host: Papio cynocephalus | place: Kenya | collected 2012-07-07 ... | reverse complement strand
AGAGCCAGAGGAACTGCATCATGAGGATGAATATCACAATCAGGAGGATTGCGATAAAGGGCATCACGAAGGACTTGAGTATGAATTTGTCGAGCTTCTTCATTTTTCCCATCCTTTTCGGTCTATATTTATTTTCTCATCAGTCGTGTACGTCCAGTACACTCCTTCTTCCAAAAGAAATCTATCCTCGAAAATCAAAGACAAATCTGATGCAACTTATTTTTTTTCATGTTTCTTAAGTGATAATCAGGCGCGCTCAATGATTACTTAATGTTGCCGAGGAGAATCTCAATGGCTTCGTCGAGGCCTGCGGCGTTCTTGCCGCCGGCGGTGGCGAGACCTGGCTGTCCGCCGCCTCCGCCGAGTATGGCCTTGGCCGCGGCACGTACGTCGTTGCCGGCGTTGTGTCCCTTCGCGACGAGGTCGGTGGAGTACATCACGAGAAGCTGCGGCTTGCCCTCGAACTCGTATGCAGCGAGGACGGCGAGGTTCTCTGCCTCCTTCTGGAGCATGAATGCGGCGTTCTTGAGCATTGCCGGGTCACCGCTATTGCGCAGAACCACCGTGCGGATGCCGTTGATGTCCTTAGCCTCGTCGAGAAGCACCTGCTTGAAGGCTGCGGCCTTTTCTTTGGCCACGTTCTCGATTTCCTTCCTGAAGCCGTCGTTCTCGTCAATCAGCTTTCTGATGGCGACGGCAAGATCCGGGGCGTTGTTGAACAGCGCCCTTGCGCTACGCAGGGCGTTCTCCATCATATCCACTATGTTCTCCGCCGCGAGTCCTGTCCTTGCCTCGATTCTTCTGATTCCGGCAGCGATGGCGCTCTCCGAGACAATCTTGAAGAAGCCGATGTTGCCGGTCGCGGATGTGTGGCATCCGCCGCAGAGCTCCACGGAGTCGCCGAATCGCACTATGCGGACGCGGTCGCCGTATTTCTCTCCGAACAGCGCCATAGCCCCCATCGCCTTGGCGTCGTCCATTGTTCCGTCCCTCTTTTCGATGAGCGGGAAGTTGCAGCGAATCAGCTCATTGACCCTCTTCTCAACCTTGTCGATCTGCTCGTCGCTCATCTTTTCGAAATGCGAGAAATCGAAGCGGAAATAGTCCGGGGTGACGAACGAGCCTTTCTGCTCGACGTGCGTCCCGAGAATCTCGCGGAGTGCCTGATGGAGAAGGTGGGTGCAGCTGTGGTTATTCTCGATGCAGTGTCTGCGTTCGGCGTCAACCACAAGCCGGAAGCTGCCCGTGCAGTCCGTCGGAAGCTTCTCGGCGATGTGAATCGTGAGGTTGTTCTCCTTCACGGTGTCGAGAATCTTCACTCTCTCGCCGCTTTCCGACTCGATATATCCGGTGTCGCCGACCTGTCCTCCCATTTCACCGTAGAAAGGCGTGCGGTCGAACACGAGCTGAATCATTTCCTTGTTTTTCTGCTTCACGGTTCTGTGTCGCGTGAGGCGCGCGCCGTCGATTTCGGTGAAGTCGTAGCCGAGGAACTCGACGTTGTCGCAGTGGTGGAACTCGACCCAGTCGCCGAACTCGTTGGCCGTGGCGTTGCGGGCCCTGTCCTTCTGCTTCTTCAGTTCGACCTCAAATCCTTCGAGGTCAATGGTGTATCCCTTCTCCGAGGCGATGAGCTCGCTCAGGTCAATCGGGAATCCGAATGTGTCGTAGAGCGTGAACGCGTCCTCGCCCTTGATTACCTTGGTGTCGGAGCATTTCTCCATAATGCTGTCAATCAGCCTGATGCCCCTGTCGAGAGTGCGCAGGAACGCAAGCTCCTCTTCCTTGATGACCTTCTCGATGAGAGTCTGCTGGAGGGCGATTTCAGGATAATGCTCTCCCATGTCGCTCACCAGTTGTTCCACCAGGCGACAGAGGAAAGGCTCGTTGAACCCGAGGAAAGTGTAGCCGTAGCGTACGGCGCGGCGAAGGATGCGTCGGATGACATAGCCTGCCTTCACGTTTGACGGGAGCTGTCCGTCGGCGATGGCGAATGCGATTGCGCGGATGTGATCCGCGACTACCCTCATCGCGATGTCCGTATTCTCATCGGATCCGTATTTCTTCCCTGAAAGTTCCTCGATCTTGTGGATCATCCCCGTGAACACGTCGGTGTCGTAGCTGCTCTGCTTGCCCTGAAGCGTCATGCAGAGACGCTCGAAGCCCATTCCCGTATCCACGTTCCTGTGAGGCAGGAGTTCAAGAGAGCCGTCTGCCTTGCGGTTGTACTGCATGAACACGAGGTTCCAGATTTCAATCACGAGGCGATGTCCCTTATTCACGAGTTCGGCACCGGGAACGGACTTGCGTTCCTCGTCGCTGCGCAGGTCGACATGAATCTCCGAGCATGGGCCGCATGGACCCGTGTCTCCCATTTCCCAGAAATTGTCATGCTTGTTGCCGAGCAGCACCCTGTCCGCAGGGAGGTGCGTGAGCCAGCGGTCGCGTGCCTCAGTGTCGAGCGAGGTGCCGTCTTCCGCCGAACCCTCGAAGACCGTCGCGTAGAGCCTCTCCTTGTCAATCTTATAGACCTCCGTAAGGAGTTCCCAGGCCCAGTCTATCGCCTCGTTCTTGAAATAGTCCCCGAAGCTCCAGTTACCGAGCATCTCGAACATCGTGTGGTGGTAGGTGTCGTGACCTACCTCTTCAAGGTCGTTGTGCTTTCCGCTGACTCTCAGACACTTCTGACTGTCGGTCGCACGCGGGAACGGAGCGGGGCTGTTGCCGAGGAGCCAGTCCTTGAACTGGTTCATTCCTGCGTTTGTGAACATTAGCGTAGGGTCGTTCTTAACGACCATAGGTGCGGACGGCACGATTGTGTGTCCCTTTGATGCAAAAAAGTCGAGATAGGCTTTCCTGATTTCCTTTGATGTCATCATATATTTCTGAATCTTTATTTTTCCTGAACTCGTCCGGAGACAGGCCGTGTTCTGACCTCTCTTGGAACAATTTAACCTGCAAAAGTACAACAAATTTGGTAAAAAGCAGTATATTTGCGCTATGTCGGGGGTCAAAAAGTACATTTTCAACTCTGAGACGCTCTCCTACGAAGTGGACAGAAGCCACACGGTGAGGAGGGCTGTCCGTGTCGTGTCCCTTGTCGTGGCGAGCAGCCTCATGGCGTTCTTCAACCTCTGGATTCTGACTGACGTGCTGAACCTCGAACTTCCGAAGACCACCCTGCTCAAGAAAAGGAATGCCGCCCTTCTCTCCCAGGTTGAGGTTTTGGGAACGTCTATCCGGGAATATGACGAACGTCTCACCGCCCTTCAGATGAGGGACAATGACATCTACAGGACCGTGCTGGGCATGGGAAAGATAGCTCCGGAGGCGAGGGACGCCGGATTCTCCGGGGCGAACCGCTACCTGTGGCTTGAGGATTCGGAGTATAACACCGGCTTCCGCAATGCCGTCGTGCGCACCGACATCCTTCTGAAAAAGGCCTACATTCAGTCGAAGTCGTATGATGAGGTCGGCCGTCTTGCAAAACGTGCCGGAAATATGGCCTCGTGCGTGCCGATTATTCCTCCGGTCAACCCTGACAAGAAAAAATATCACCTGTCAAGCCGTTTCGGAGGCCGGATTGACCCGAAATATCACCGTCCGGCCTTTCATCATGGACTTGACTTCGCCGCGGCCGTCGGCTATCCGGTTTATGCTACGGGCGACGGTGTCGTGGAGTCCGTGAACTTCAGTGTCGCGGGATACGGCAATCAGATAATAATCGATCATGGTTTCGGTTACAAGACGCGCTATGCCCATCTGAGCTTTGTGAACGTCGCCGAAGGGATGGCTGTAAAGCGGGGAGAGAACATCGGAAATGTCGGGAACTCGGGAAAGTCGACCGGACCGCACCTGCACTACGAAGTCATCTACAAGGGACGTCCGACCAACCCGATGAACTATATGGACCTTGACATGACCACGGAGGAATACGCGACCATGGCTCAGGTCAGCGAGTCCGCCGCACAGCGCGTCATCATACACCCAACTCACAGGAAGAAGAGATGAAAAGGCGATACGTTTTTGATAAGGATAGTCTCAGCTTCAGGAAGGAACGTCTGACACTCAAATGGTTGGGCGGCAGGCTGCTCTCGTTTGTGCTGCTGTCACTGTCTCTGACCGTGGCCTTCTATCTTGCCTTCTCACTCCTGTTCAACACCAAGGAGGAGGCCGCGCTCAAGGAACAGAACCGTGCGTACGGTTCCCAGCTGCCGAAGCTTCAGGAAAAGTCCGATATGCTTTCCGCCGAACTCCAGAGGCTCTCGGCGAGAGACAATTTCATCTATCGGGAGATTTTTCTTACAGATGCCCCGCGCCTTGACATGGCGTCTTCGACAGCTTCTTTCAGCGGGATTGACACGATTCCGGACGGACAGATCGTGAAGTACGCGGCCGTGAAGATTGACGCGCTCTTCTCCAAGGCCGACCGCATTGAGGCCAATATGAAAAGGGCGCTCGCCGCCGTTTCCGCCGCCGGGAACGCGCCCCCACCGCTGCATGCTCCGATAGAGCCTCTTTCATACGCGCAGATCGGGGCCTCGGTCGGCAACAGGATCAACCCCTACTACAAGGTGGAGGCTCCGCACTCCGGGCTTGACATAATCTCGGAGGCAGACGTCCCTGTGCTCGCTTCTGCAGGAGGGATAGTTTCCGGAGTGACCCGCTCGATGAAAGGACAGGGCAACGTCGTGGAAATCAGCCATGACGGCGGTTACACGACGCGCTATGCCCATCTTGCGGCAATCAACGTCCGGAAGGGGATGAGAGTCAGACGCGGCGATGTCATCGGCCGTGTCGGCATATCCGGAAATGCCTACGCACCGCATCTTCACTATGAGGTTCTCCGCGACACGATGGTTCTGAATCCGGTGAACCATTTCTTCGCATCCGTCTCTCCGGAAGAGTATTTCAATATGATGATAATGTCCACAAACACGAAACAATCAATGGATTAGACGATATGGAAAAGATATGCTACACAATAGGCGAGGTCGCCAGGGACCTCGGTGAAAACACTTCCACCGTGAGGTTCTGGAGCGATTCGTTCCCCAAATTCATACGTCCGACGCGCAACGCTAAGGGAAACAGGCTCTACAAGACCGAGGACATCGAGACATTCCGTCTCATCCAGTTCCTTCTCAAGACCGAACGTCTGACAATCGAGGGCGCGACGAAACGTATTCTTGAGGACCGAAAGGGCGCGGAGCGGAAATGGCGCGTCGTGGCGTCGCTGATGTCGATACGTGACCAGCTTGTCGAGATTTCAAAGGATATATAATATATATATAGGTATGAGCGAATCGGGAAAAGTTCTGGTGCGTGACGTGGTTGATGTCATCCGCTCCTTTGCGCCGGAAAATGTTCAGGAGAGCTGGGACAACAGCGGGCTTTCCGTCGGCGACATGGATGCGGAGGTGACTGGCGTTCTCGTGGGATTTGACTGCACTCCGGAACTTGTGGACGAGGCCGTTGAGTGCGGCGCCAATCTTATAGTGACGCATCACCCCTTGATTTTCAGCGGGCTCAGACGCATCACTCCGGACGATGCCGTGGGGCTTGCCGTGATGAAGGCAATCCGCGGAGGCGTGGCAATATATTCCGCCCACACGAGCGCAGACAAGGTTGTGGGCGGCGTGAGTTGGGCAATGGCCCGCAGGCTCGGACTTGAGAATGTGTCTGTTCTTGACGTTGACGGAAGCGTCTGCGGGCCTGGCGGGCAGGCGTGCGGACTGGGAATCGTCGGGGATTTTCCCGGGCCTGTGTCGGCGGAGAAGGCCGTTGAGGTGGTGAAGTCGGCGTTCGGCGTGCCTTGTGTGAAGACTTCGAGACTATGGCCCGGGCTCATGATAAGCCGTGTTGCTGCCTGCGGAGGCTCCGGCTCGTCGCTGATTGCGAAGGCCCGCTCGGCTGGCGCGCAGCTTTATGTTTGCGGCGACATATCATATCACCATTTTTTCACTCCCGAAGGCTTTGTTCTTATGGATGTCGGTCATTATGAGAGTGAAATAGACATTGTTGACATTTTATTTTCCTTGATTCGGAAAAATTTTCATACCTTTGCAGTTCGCATTACGCGACTTGATTACACCAACCCGATATATTATTTCTAAAGCGATATGGCTACAACAAAGAAAACCAAGAAAATCGAGACTCCGATTGATCAGCACGAGACATTCGTGTCAATCCAGAAGAACTTCGCGGATTCGGACATCAGCGTCGAGGAGAAGCTGAAGGCTCTTTATGAACTCCAGCAGACAGACTGCGCGATTGACAAGATTGTCCAGCTCAGGGGCGAGCTTCCGATGGAAGTCGAGAGACTTGAAAACGAGATTGCCGACCTGAAGGCAAAGACGGCGCACATTAACGGCATGATTGAGGAGTACACGAGAGGCATCGCGGAGAACAAGCACAATATCGTGGAATGCGACATGCAGATTGACAAGTACCGTTCGCAGCTTGAGAACATTTCCAACAGCCGCGAGTACGACTCCATAAACAAGGAAATCGAGAATCAGGATCTGCTCCGTCAGATTGCCGAGAAGAACATCGGCGAGGCAAAGGAGCGCATCGCCGACAAAAAGGCCGACCTTGAGGTCATTAAAGAAAGGATTGCCGTGAGGAACGGCGACCTTGAGGCGAAGAAGGAGGAACTTGCCTCAATCGTGGAGTCTACGGCAAAGGATGAGGCCGTGCTTCAGGCAAAGAGAGAGGCGTGTGCCGCCAAGATTGACGCCAGGACAATGAGCGCATACGACCGCATTCGCCAGAGCTGCAACAACCACCTTGCCGTGGTCGGCGTATATGACGGGAACTCATGCGGCGGATGCTTCAGCACCATCGCCCCGCAGAAGCTCATAGACATAGCGTCCAACAAGAAGCTCATTATCTGCGAGTACTGCGGTCGAATCCTCGTGAATCCGGATTTCGAATAAAGACACGAAACTTGTAAATATTTCACATTATGGCTGGAGAGCGGAAACCGGGAACTGGCAGACGCAAGGCTTCAGACATCAATCTGGACAATTTAGGGCTTGAGATGGGAAACAAACCGCCTCAAGCTCTTGATGTCGAAGAGGCTGTCCTTGGAGCGCTGCTGATAGAACCCAACTGTGTGGACGAGGCTATGGGGGAACTGACCCCGGAGTGCTTCTATTCCAAGAAGAACAGGATGATTTTTGAGGCGATGACCGCTCTTGTGAACGAGCATGTCACGCTTGACGTGATTTCAGTCTCGCAGAAGCTCAAGTTTCAGGAGAACTTCGACGCTGTTGGCGGAGCTCCGGCTCTGGTTCAGCTTTCCATGAGGGTCGCCTCCGCGGCCAACATCGAGTACAACATCAAGGTACTCAAGGAAAAGAACATCCAGCGCGAGTTGATTACGGCTTCCTACAAGGTGCTGCAGAAAGCCTATCAGGAGTCGGTGAATGTCGAGGATTTGATGGACATGGCCCAGACGGAAGTTTTCAAGGCCATCCAGAACAATGTCAAGAAAGAGGCGCAGCTCATCGGCAGCGCCATCAACGAGGCCATGGAGGCACTCCAGAACGCCCAGGATCATCCGGGACTCAGCGGCGTGCCTTCGGGATTCGCTTCGCTTGACAAGGTCACGCAGGGCTGGCAGCCTTCGGACCTCATCATCCTTGCGGCGCGTCCTTCCGTCGGTAAGACGGCGTTCGTTCTGAATGTCGCGCGCAACGCCTCGGTGCAGTTTCATGTGCCGGTGGCGATATTCTCGCTTGAGATGCCTACAATACAGCTCGCCAAGCGTCTGATGACCTCCGAGTCGCGCATTGACGCGGCAAAGATCAAGGGCGGAGTGCGTCTGGAGCCATACGAATGGACTCAGCTTGAGACCCAGATTGCGGAACTGGCCAAGGCTCCGCTCTACATAGACGACACGCCTTCTCTTCCGGTGAATGAGTTTCGTTCCAAGGTGAAGAGGCTCGTGAACCAGAAAGGTGTGAAATTGGTGATTGTCGACTACCTTCAGCTGATGCAGGGTCCTGCCGAGCTGCGCGGAATGCGTGAGCAGGAAGTCGCGGCAATCTCTCGTACCCTCAAGGCGACGGCCAAGGAGATGCAGGTTCCGATAATAGCCCTTTCGCAGCTGTCCCGTCAGTCTGAGATGAGGGACGGAAGCAGGCGGCGGCCGCAGCTGAGCGACCTGCGCGAGTCCGGTTCCATCGAGCAGGATGCCGACATGGTGCTCTTTATCCATCGTCTTGACTATCAGGGCATGGCTGCCTCCGCAGAGGAGGTCGGAATGACACAGCTCATCATAGCGAAGCACCGTAACGGCGAAATCTGCGACATCCCTCTGCGCTTCCATCACGAGGAGGTCCGCTTCGTTGACGAGAGCGACAGCACCTACAATCTTGCCGACAGCGTCGGTTCGGCGATGAACAGCGAGGTTCCTTCGGGTGGCGGCTATCCTTCTTCCGACGGCTTCTCCGGTGGCTACCCTCCGCAGGGGGGATTCCCGGATGCCGGTTTTCCTTCTTCCGGAGGCGGAAACGAGTTCGCTGACACGGGATTCTGATGTTCCTGAAAATCTTGAAGCGTTCATTTCATATATTTACGCTGATTGCGCTTGCTGCGGCTCTGTTCCCCGCGGTTGGCGTCACGACAGGTGCCCGCAAGACATTTCGTGCGGTTGATGATTCAACGGCCGTTGAAACTCACCCGTCCGACACTATCCATGCAGGTCGGCGCACAGGATGCATACCGGTCGGCAGCCTTGCGCAGGACAGTCTCGCTTTCAGGGCAGGAGAGACGATGTCCTTTGTGCTGCACTATAACTGGGGCGTGATAAATTCCGATGTGGGCACGGCGACGGTGCGGCTGTCTGAAACGGACTACAACGGCGTTCCTGTATTCCATTGTGAGGTCGCGGGGCACACTACGCGGCTTTTTGACCTGGTATTCAAAGTGCGCGAACGTTTCGAGTCATGGTTCACCCGTGACGGTCTCCGTCCGATGAAGTTCATCCGTGACAGCCATGAAGGGAAGTATGTCGCTACAAACACTTTCGCCTACGACTGGGGGCGTTCCGTCATTCTCGCCGACGTCTACTCCACATCGAGCGGACAGCGCAACATTGAGCTTCCTCTTGACCGCTGTACCTACGACCTCCCGGCGCTCTTCTTCCTCGCGAGGAACATGAACATGGACGTCGTCACTCCGGAGGTACGATACCCGATGACTTTTGCGATCGATGACGACGTCTACAACGTCCACTTCATTCTCCATGGACGTGAAACCGTTGATGTAAAGGGACTTGGACGCGTAAATACGATAAAGTTCAGCGCGCGTCTTCTTGCCGGTGAGGTCTTTCGCAGCGACACCGACATGACGATATACATCTCCGACGACGCCAACCGTCTCCCCGTTTATTTCGAGGCGCCGCTGCTTGTCGGCAAGGCCGCCGGACGCATGAGTTCATATTCAGGTCTTGCGCATCCGTTCTCGTCAATGGTGAAGGAACGTCGCAGATAATATTGAAACACACAGAGATATGAAAAAAGAAAAGGAAATATACCACGAAGGGAAAATAATCGAGATCACTCCCGAGTTCACTTCTGTAGAGATTGTCAGCTCTTCGGCGTGCTCTCAGTGCCATGCCAAGGGACTCTGCGGATTCTCGGAGGAGGAGAGCAAGGTAGTGATGGTTCCGACGAGTCCATACACCGAGAGAAAAGTCGGCGACACGGTGACTCTTGCCCTGAAGCAGACGATGGGGCTGAAAGCCGTGTGGATATCTTATGTGATTCCTTTGATAATCTTAATGATTTTAGTGTTATCTTTGTCGTCCGTTATCGATAACGAGCTGTGGACGGGCCTCGCGGCAATCGGTGGTGTGGCTCTCTACTATTTGGTTATCTGGCTGTTACGGGACAGGCTGAAGAACGAATTTGTCTTTTATATAAAGGATTGATTCGCTGGGCTGAAAAATTTTTAAGTTATATATATATAATTATGGTAAACACGATTATCTGGACTATTGCTGTCATCACCGTCCTCGGTCTGCTGCTTTCGGTCTCGATCTACCTTGTGGCGAAGAAGTTCAAGGTTGAGGAAGATCCGAGAATCGATGAGGTTGAGGCCGTGATGCCGGGCGCGAACTGCGGAGGCTGCGGATTTGCCGGCTGCCGCGCGTTTGCGACATCCTGCGTCGGGGCGGAGAACCTCGACAACAACTACTGTCCTGTCGGCGGTAACGAGACCATGAAGAAGGTCGCCGCCATTCTCGGAATGACCGTGGCGGAGAAGGCCCCTATGGTGGCGGTCGTGCGCTGCAACGGCTCATGCGAAAACCGTCCTAAGACTTCTGAGTATGACGGAGTGCAGTCGTGCCGCGTGAAGGCTTCGCTCTACAGCGGTGACACGGGCTGCTCATACGGCTGTCTCGGCTGCGGAGACTGTGTGGCCGCCTGCCAGTTCGACGCGATTCACATGAATCCGGAGACAGGGCTTCCTGAGGTCGACCAGGACAAGTGCACCGCCTGCGGCGCTTGTGTGAAGGCCTGCCCGAAGAACGTCATCGAGCTCCGTGCAAAGGGACCGCGCAACATGAGAGTGTTCGTCTCCTGTATCAACAAGGACAAGGGCGCGGTTGCACGAAAGGCCTGCAAGGCTGCCTGCATCGGCTGTGGAAAGTGCTTCAAGGCTTGTCCGCACGGTGCGATTACGGTTGAGAACAATCTCGCCTACATCGATTTCACAAAATGCAAGCTGTGCCGCAAATGCGTCCTTGAGTGCCCTACGGGCGCCATCCATGATGTGAATTTCCCTAAGCCTGCGGTGAAGCCGGCACCAAAGCCTGCGGCTCCGACCGCGGTCTCGACTGCTGCTCCCGCTGCGGCGAAACCTGTGGCTGAGTCTGTTGCAAAGCCCGTTGAGGCAGCTCCGGCAGAGAATAAAACTGTAAAGGAGGAGGAAAAGTGATGAAAAAGAAGACATTCAAGATAGGTGGAACACACCCTGCTGACAGCAAGATTTCGGCATCCTGCAAGATAGAGGTACTTCCTCTTCCGAAGACTGTCTATGTCTCCATGGCGCAGCATCTCGGCGCTCCGGCAAAGCCGGTGGTCGAGGTCGGTGCTGAAGTCAAGACTGGACAGGTGATAGCCGAACCGGGCGGATTCATTTCCGCATTCGTGCATTCTCCTGTGACCGGTACCGTCAAGGCCATCGCGCCTCGGCAGGATCTTGCGGGCAACTGGATGACACACATTGAGATAGCCGTAGCCGAGGAGGAAGTCTGGGCAGACGGTATCGACACCACGAAGGACATAGTGACCAAGCTTCCGGAGGACAACGCCGTCATCATTGACCGCATCAAGTCCAACGGTGTGGTAGGACTCGGCGGCGCGACTTTCCCGACTCACGTGAAGCTCTGCCCGCCTCCTGGAAAGAAGGCCGACTGCCTGATTCTGAATGGTGCGGAGTGCGAGCCATACCTCACCTCCGACAACCGCATCATGATTGAGCGCAGCCGCGAGATTGTAATCGGCGCAGCCCTCATGAAGAAGGTGCTCGGAGGCTGTCCGGCAGTCATCGGCATCGAGGAGAACAAGCCGGAGGCAATAGCGGCCATGACCGCAGCCGTATCAGAACTTGCTTCCTCTTCCTCTGATTATCAGGGGATTCAGGTTCAGGTCCTCAAGAAGAAATATCCGCAGGGAGGCGAGAAGCAGCTCATCGCGGCAGTGATGGGACGCGAGGTCAAGTCGATGGGGCTTCCTATTGATGTTGGCGCTGTCGTTCAGAACGTCGCCACATCCCTTGCCGTCTATGAGGCCGTTCAGAAGAATATGCCTCTGATTACCAACACGATGACCATCACCGGTGACTGCCTCGGCAAGGAAGGGCAGCACAATTACCTGTTCCGCATAGGCATGCCGCTCTCCTACATCGCGGAGTATGCGGGCGGTGTCCCCGAGCAGGCCGCGAAGATTGTTTCCGGCGGTCCGATGATGGGCAAGGCCATCGCCAATCTTGACGCATGCACGGTGAAGGGATCGTCTTCGCTGCTCTATCTTACACAGGAGCAGACCGCAAGAAAGCCGGAGTCCAACTGCATCCGCTGCGGAAAGTGTGCCGAAGCCTGCCCTATGGGTCTTGAACCGTTCCTGCTGAACAAGCTTGCAAGGCATGGGATGACGGATGAACTGGAGGCCAACGCTGTTCAGGACTGCATCGAGTGCGGATGCTGCCTCTACACCTGCCCGGCGAACATTCCTCTTCTGGACATAATCCGTCTTGCAAAGGGCGATGTAATAAAGATTATCCGCGGACGCGCCGCTGCCGCAGCCGCCGCAAAGAAATAACTAAAGAAAAATATGAACAAGATAGTTTCGCCATCACCTCACATCCACAGCGAGCTTTCCACCCGAAGGCTCATGCTGGACGTGATCATTGCGCTGATGCCGGCGGTGATTCTCTCCTGCCTCCTCTACGGCTGGAAGGAACTCATCCTGCTCGCGGTCAGCGTCGTTTCCTGTGTCGGCATCGAGTATCTCGTCAACAGGTTCCTGCTGAAGAAGCCCATTTCGATAACCGACCTTTCCGCCGTGGTTACGGGTATTCTCCTCGCTCTCAACGTTCCGGTGTCCTGCCCTTGGTGGGTGCTCGTCATCGGTGCCGTCATTGCAATCGGTGTCGTTAAAATGACGTTCGGAGGACTCGGACAGAACATCTTCAACCCGGCAATCGCCGCGCGCGTGTTCCTGCTCCTCTCCTTTCCGGTCTATATGACCGACTGGGCATACACCCCTACGGGAGTCTTCGGAGGCGTTGACGCCGTTTCCGGCCCGACGCTCCTCGGCGTGCTTAACGAGCAGGGCATCTCGGCTCTCGGCACTCTCGACTGGAAGACGCTTCTGATAAACACCTGCGGCGGTTCAACTGGAGAGCTCTCCGCAATCGCGCTCCTTGTCGGCTTTGTCTATCTCCTCTGCCGCAAGGTCATCAGGCCGTGGATTACCCTTTCCATTCTCGGCACCGTGACAGTCTTCGCACTCGTGCTCGGACTCGTGACGAACCCGATGATGGGCGTTGGCAACTTCATCGTCTTCAATCTTCTCACCGGTGGTCTGCTCCTCGGTTCCATCTTCATGGCAACCGACTATGTGACCTCGCCGATGAGCAATTGGGGCGGAGTCGTCTACGGCATCGGCATAGGACTCCTGACGATGCTCATCCGCTACTACGGGGCATATCCGGAGGGCGTTTCCTTCGCCATTCTCATCATGAACATGACGGTTCCCCTCATCAACAAGGCGTTCCATCAGAGAAAATACGGGAGGAAATAGGCCATGGCAATGAAATCTACATTCAAGAATATGGTAATCTGCCTGACGCTCATCTGCATCGTATGCTCGGCGCTTTTGGCAGGTGTGTATGCAATCACCAAGGCTCCCATCGAGCAGGCGAACGCCGATAAGCTCAGCAGTGCAATCTCAGAGGTGCTCCCGGCTTTCGCGACACTTTCAGAGGAAAAGAACGTTGCCCTCGACGGCAAGACATACTCATACTATGAGGTCGCGGACAGCACCGGCGCCGTTCTCGGCTATGCAATCAAGTCTGCTGTCGGAGGATTCGGAGGCCCGGTGAGCCTTATGGTCGGTGTCCTTTCAGACGGTACGGTCTACAACACCAAGACCCTTTCCCACAGCGAGACACCGGGACTCGGCGCAAAGTGCACCGAGCCTGCGTTCGCGGATCAGTTTAAAGACTTCGACCCGTCAGTAAAGAGACTTTCAGTGAAGAAGGACGGCGGCGACATCGATGCGATTACCGCCGCCACCATCACTTCGCGTGCCTACACCGAGGCCGTGGCTCTCGCGGTTTCGGTTTCGAAGGCAATCAAAGGTGAGGAGGTTGACGCGGTTGAAGGCGTGACATCAGCAAATAATGGAGGAACGGAAAATGAGTAAGCTCAAATACATAGTTAACGGTCTCGTTAAGGAGAACCCTACATTCGTGCTCCTTCTCGGAATGTGCCCTACGCTGGCAACGACCACCTCTGCAATCAACGGAATGAGCATGGGCCTCGCCACGATGTTCGTGCTCATACTTTCCAACATGGCGATTTCCGCCGTTGCCCGCTTCATTCCGGACAAGGTGCGCATTCCGTCATACATCGTCATCATCGCAACGTTCGTGACCCTTCTTCAGTTCGTGATGCAGGCATACGTCCCTGCGGTCTACGAGACTCTCGGCCTGTTCATTCCGCTCATCGTGGTGAACTGCATCGTGCTCGGCCGCGCCGAGGCATTTGCCAACAAGCACACTGTCCTTGAGTCGGCCTGCGACGGCATCGGCATCGGACTCGGGTTCACGGTTGCCCTCACTCTTCTCGGACTTGTGCGCGAGATTCTCGGAAACGGCTCAGCATTCGGCTGGAAGTTCATTCCGGGCGACGGCATCCTCGTGTTTGTCCTCGCTCCGGGAGCGTTCATGGTGCTTGGCTACCTCATCGTGCTTTTCAGAAAACTCACTGCTAAAAAATAGGGGAGAACGGAATTATGGAATATTTAATCATCATCATATCGGCGATATTCGTCAATAATATCCTGCTTTCGCAGTTCCTCGGAATCTGCCCGTTCCTCGGAGTCTCCAACAAGCTCTCGACGGCGGTGGGCATGTCCGGAGCGGTCTGCTTCGTGATTACGCTCGCGACGCTTGTGACCTACCTTCTCCAGACCTACGTGCTTGCACCGGATGCCATAATTGAAGGCGTTGACCTAAGTTTCCTTCAGACAATCGCGTTCATTCTCGTGATTGCGGCTCTCGTGCAGATGGTCGAGATTGTGCTCAAGAAGGTGAGCCCGTCGCTCTATTCCGCTCTCGGAATTTTCCTTCCGCTGATTACGACCAACTGCGCCGTTCTCGGAGTAGCCCTGATAGTGGTCACGAAGGAGTTCACCTTCGGCGGTGATCCTCACATGCTGAACCTTGCCGAGTCGCTCGTATATGCGTTCTCGACGTCTCTCGGCTATGGTCTTGCGATGATTCTCTTCGCCGGCATCCGCGAGAACCTCGCGCTGAACGATGTCCCGAAGTCTTTCCGAGGCATTCCGATTGCGCTCATCACGGCCAGTATTATGGCGATGGCGTTTATGGGCTTCTCAGGTTTGGTGTAAAAGGCGAAGAAAAAGCGGTCTGCTTCGTTGCTCGTCTTGTCAAAATCCTCACAACCATCAGGTTGCTGCGGTTTTGACTTCACCGTGCGCCTTGCATCCCATCTTTTTCTTCATCCTTTTACTCTCAGCGGTTTTTAGAAACATGAAAAGAACTTCAGATTTTTCAATTGAAAGAAATCGTTAAAATATATAAAAAAAGAAAAAATTGTGTTTTCTTTTTTTTAGGTTTGATGATTTTCTGAAAAATATCATTTAGAATTGCGCTCTGTTTTGGAGCGCAATTTTTTTTATGAGGATAATGGAAATGAGCGAGGACGAGAGGCCTCGGGAGAAGATGCGGGACAGGGGAGCGGCGGCTCTGTCCAATGTCGAGCTGCTTGCCGTGATACTGCGGACCGGTACGGGAGGCCGGAATGCCATGGAACTGGCCCGAGAGCTTTATTCTGCTTCCGGAAACAGCCTTTGTGAGCTGTCGTCACTGTCGGCCGACAGGATGTGTGCTGTTCCGGGAATTGGCTTCGGGAAGGCGGCCTCCATAGTTTCTGCCTTTGAGCTTGGACGTCGCTGCGCCCTTGAGCGTGCCGGCAACACGGATATTTCTGTGACCGATTCCAAGGGGGCGGCGCGTCTGCTGGCTCCCTATCTCAGAGTCCTTGACCATGAGGAATGCTGGGCACTGTTTCTGAACAGGCGCAACCGTCCCTTGGGAAAGGAGATGATAGGCGCCGGAGGGCTGAACGACACCCCGATAGACAGCCGTGTGGTGACGAGACTTGCCCTTGAGAAAAAGGCCACTGGCGTCATCCTGTTCCACAACCATCCGTCCGGATCTCCGGAGCCTGGGGAATCCGACATCAGGCAGACCGCCTCCATTCGCAAGGGGCTGTCTTCTCTGAACATAACGCTTCTGGATCATATAATCATCGCCGGCGACACGTTCTTCAGCTTTTCCGATGAACGTGTGTATCATCTGTAGCCGACTGCACTGTTTAGAAGATGTATGAATTTTTTGTTCTTCTCAGGACAAGTCTGACAGTGACAGAATTGTTGCATATTTTGAGCATATAATTGTTGCTAAAGACATTCATTTGCGCTTAATTTGCAGAGCCGAAGAAGTTTGACCGCCTAATTTGCAATTTCTCAGAGGAACGCGGGCCAAGCAGCCAGGCGGAATGTGTAAAATTACCGATAATTGATGACGTATGAAAGCATATAACCTCATTGTGGCGGCGGTTCTTTTCCTGCTGCTCCTTTCCTGCTCTCCGAAGGCAGGCGTAACAGTTTCCGACTTCGGAAGCCTCTCGACCGGTGAGCCGACAAAACTTTACACCATAGTCAACAGCAGCGGCGCGTCCATGCAGCTGCTCGACTACGGCGCACGCATCGTGAGCATAAAGGTTCCTGATCGCGCCGGACGGCTCGGTGATGTCGTCGTCGGGTTCGGCGACCTCGACAATTTCGAGCACAAGGACCGCTTCATCGGGCCTGTAATCGGGCGCTACGGCAACCGCATAGACCATTCCTCCTTCACTCTTGACGGCGTCCGTTACGAACTCGTGCCCAACGAGACTTTCTGCGGCGAACCGGTTCAGTGCCACGGAGGCCCGCAAGGCTTCGACCGCTTCGTCTGGGAATCCGAGCCCGTGCAGGAAGAAGGCCGAGCCGGCGTGCGTTTCCACCGTCTCAGTCCCGACGGAGAAGAGGGCTATCCGGGGAATATGGATGTTTGGGTAACATACTGGCTTACAGATGAAAATGTCGTGAAGGCCGAGTATGAGGCCACGACCGATGCCCCTACGGTGGTGAATCTCTCTAACCACACCTACTTCAACCTCAAGGGCGAAGAGGGCGGCTACATCATGGATCATCTTCTTCAGGTCGACGCCGACACCTGCGTGCAGAACAACACCCACTTCTGCCCGGACAAGCTTCTTCCCGTAGACGACACACCGTTTGATTTCCGTGAGCCTCACCGCGTCGACTACCGCATCGACATGGACAACGAACATCTCCGCATAATGCACGGGATGTCAGCCTGCTGGGTGCTCCGTGGCTGGGACGGTTCCCTTCGCCGCGCGGCCGACCTCTACGACCGCAAGTCCGGTCGCGGCGTTGAGACCTGGACCACCGAGCCGACGCTTCTGACATTCACCGGCCGCAGTTTCAACGAAAGCTATCAGGGCAAGTACGGTCCGATAGAGAAGTTCGGCGGCATGCTCCTCGAAACCATCCATTTCCCCGACAGTCCCAACCAATCCCGTTTCCCCTCCACCGTCCTCCGTCCCGGCGACCGCTACTACAGCACCACAGAATACCGTTTCTACGCCAAGTGATGTCGGAACCAGTTGAAACAAATGCAAAAAAATCCCAAAGTATGATTTAGAAGCTGTTTTAATTTTTCTCACATTTATTTTTCAATAGTTCGTTAAATTTATAAAAGTTCAAGCGGCGTCCCTGACGCCCAGGAAC